>CAJHWI010000081.1_pt1 | contig 20374 bp, 22 predicted proteins | sample 9196991 | NCBI WGS metagenome assembly CAJHWI01 (sample SAMEA7706185, study PRJEB36976) | symbiont metagenome | biome: Marine hydrothermal vent biome [ENVO:01000030]; feature: Bathymodiolus gill tissue material [ENVO:01001393]; material: Bathymodiolus-dominated oceanic mussel reef...
AAGGACACCTTATGAGGCTTTAGAGTATTGGTATAATTTAAAGCCTGATTTGTTTATCAGAGAACCTGATATGTTTCGGAGTGTGATTTTTGGAGATAGGGAACAACGTGGTGAAACCTGACACATACCTATTTATGCAAAGGTCTCATTGAGTCCTAATGCGTAAAAACACAGGATATTTAAATTTTCCTTTTTTCGTCAAACCATAATATTTAAAAGTAACGCTAGTGCCAATAGCAGGTGGGTTTTTACGCTGAACATCTGTAAAGCCCGACCCAATCTTAACCATTGCACCGCCTTTAGTTTTACATAATAACGAACCCATCTTCCCCGCATACTTTCCTTTTCCAGGCAAGATTTTTTCAATCACACACTCTGTATCTAGATATTTTTTCACTTTAAGTGCTGAGCTCAATCTACCTGTTTGATATGCCGTAGTAGGGTTTCTCACCACCACGCCTTCACCATCTTTATGTACAATATCACGCAAGAATTTCTTCACTTGATTTTGATGGGCAATCGGATATTGTTTGATAATTTTAATCGGCGTATTCGCTTGATTTTTTAAATAATTGTGTAAAACTTTCAATCTATCCAACAATCCCCCATCTTGATTTGGCACTTCAAAAATTTGATGAGTGATTTTGTGCCAGCGTTCATCAGGATTTTTGCGTCTAACAATACTACTAATTTCTTCAAAATCCGCACGCTTTGTCCATAATTCACCATCAATAGCAAATGGCGGATAATTTTCAACAAACCAATCAGGCGCTATAATTTGTTGACCACCTCGAGTTAACAACTGCTTGCCATTCCAAAAACCTCGAATACCATCAAACTTCTCACTCATCATCCAACCCACAACAGACTTTTTATCGTCATAGGTTTTGAGTAGAAATAAATCTGGTTTATTTGCCGCTAACAACAAACTCGGCAAACACAACAAACACAATATTTTGATTATTTTTTTCATAATTAAACCAATCGATATTTTTGTGTTGGGCTGTTAGGTTTATCTGGCTGCGTCATTTCAATTAAGTTATTAGATATTGCCAGCAATAAATAGCGTTGGCGGAAACTCTTAGCATCTTTTAATGATAAGGCAAGCATTAATTCTTCTTTGCTCATTTCACCTTTTATGACTGAAACCAGCCGTTTTACTTGGGGGCTTACTTGAGGGATTACTTGAGGGGTATCCTCATTACAACTATTAAGAATCATCTGCAGAATAAACTCAATAAAGGGTGCTGAATCGGCCTGTTTTGTGCTTTCTTGTAATGCTAAATAATAGTCGTCCTGATGTGCGTAAATTAGACTTTCAACAGGTAAATAACTAAAAATATCTTGCCACTGACTCAGTATCAAAGTTTGCCATAAACGCCCCATTCTGCCATTGCCATCTGCAAATGGATGAATAAATTCAAATTCATAATGAAAGATAGAACTAAGAATAAGTGGATGTTCATCGCTGCAAGCCAACCAATCAAATAAATCAAACATCAATCCATTGACACGCTCAGCAGAGGGAGCCATATGCATCACTTGCTTGCCTTTCATGACACCTACACCCGTATTTCTATATTGCCCCACATCATCAATCAAACCCTGCATCAAAGTTTGATGTGCATCTAATAAATCTTGCTGGCTTGTTGGGCGCCACTTTGTTAATTTTTCATAGGCTTTAATCGCATTACGCACCTCTTGCACTTCATGTGGCGGTGCAATGACTGCCTTGCCATCTAATACTGCGGTTATCTGCGCTTCAGTTAAAGTATTCCCCTCAATCGCCAATGAACCTTGAATAGTGCGAATGCGATTGATACGGCGTAAATATAAACTATTTTCCTGAGTTTTTAATGCCGATAACTGCCCTAATTTTTCACTGATTTCTGCAATCAGTGAAACAATGGCAGAGGTGATTGCATAGGGGGGTTTATAGTTCATTTTAGGTTTTTATTTGCCGCACAACCTAGCTGTTGAAATTTTAATATAATTTTTATCTTTCTCTATACCAATCCATTGCCTCCCATATTTTTTAGCAATATAAGCAGTTGTACCACTACCTGAAAATGGGTCAAGTACAATATCGCCATTATTAGAGCTTGCTAAAATAATTCTTTTTAGCATTTCTTCTGGTTTTTGCGTTGGGTGTAATGCTTTTCCGTCATTACCCTTTATACGCTCTTTACCTTGTACTAATGGCATCTGCCAAAAATCACGCATTTGTTTAAGGTTTCCATCTTTTTGCTTTTCAGGATTAATTTTTTTTAAAGTTTCATAGTTAAAAGTCCAACCACTTCCTTTGACTGCCCAAATAACAAATTCAGTAGAATGCGTGAAAATGCGTTTAGTCATATTTGGCATTGCATTGCTTTTGTACCATGTAATAATGTTGTTAACTTTATAACCTAATTGCTTTAAAACAATCATAGATTCACTGATGTTGTGATAACTACAAGCGATATATATTGAGCCTTTGTCTTTTAAAACTCTATCGCAAGCGCCAATCCACTGGCGAGTAAATTTCAAAAACTCTGGCGCTGTCATTTTGTCCCATGCTTCATTAACCATGTACCAGTCACCACCTGTTTTATTGCCCTTCCATTTCAAGCCATTGCCTGATAAATTGTAAGGTGGATCTGCAAAAATTAAATCAATGGATTTTTTATCAATTTTTGAATTGAGGGCTTTTATACAATCATCGTTGTAAATAATATTAGTTTTCATTGTTTTAATTTAGACTAGGTTTCAAAGTGTTTTCATACCACATTAGACCATCCTTTTCGTAATTTATATAGCTATTTTCCATTTTGCGTTCTAATGCGATTCGGTCATAACCTTTATCAATAATCAAACAAATATCATCGATAGCAAAAGGAATAATTTTTAATGAATTCACATATTTAGTTGTATCACTTGTATCATAGTATCGTAAGTCTTTATAAGACCTAAAATTTACTAAAACATTTGGATCTAAATAAGGGGCGATAAAAATTGCATAATCATTGGCATTAGAAGTGCTTAATTTATACCTTCCTAGATGTCTACTAACAGGCTCAATTTCCATTTTTCGTTGATTTTCTTTTTTAGATAAAGTTACCTCAATTAATGCGCTATGAGTACCATAGTCAAATACTAAGTCTGATTGCCCACCACCTGCAAATCTTCTAGGTAGTAATTCAGCGTCCATGCTCATGTTTAAAAAATCATGAATATCATCTTTTTTACCATTCATAACATAAAAAATTATCCCTATAATATATTCAAAAACTGTCGATGCATCGCACTCCCAGTGCAAATATGTTTGAATTCTTTTATCATATTGATCGTCTTTATTTTTTCTATTTTTAATGTGTTTCAACAAAGTTTTTAATTGTGATTTTGAAAAATGGCTGTCAATTAGTCCATTTAATTTATCTTTGTTTTCTTGTTTTATAATGCTGGCAATATTTTCATCGATATTGCCAGTTATTGAAAGAGATGGATATTTATTTTTTAAATTTTGCAATAAAACAGTATCTGTTATATATAACAATAGATTAATATCGTTAATATGTTTTGTTGTTGTTAATAATTCCTGGTATTCTTCTTTGGAGCCTGATAACGCAACACTCAATAAACTATTCTTTACTATTCTAAAATAAACTTCTGCAATTGGCGTTAATTTAATTTGCTCACCAAAAATAAAAATATCAGTTAACCCTAAAAATCTTTTATTGTTGTCAAAATATTCCTCTAAATTTGTCTTCCATTTAGAAAAATGAACGAGGTAAAAAAAGTTTTCATCTAAATTGGTGTTAAAATTAAGGCTTGTAAAGTACTCTTCTGCATCTTTGGTGCTTGCATCGGTAGGCTTATTTTTTTTATTAAATAGGAATTCATAAAACTTTGCTTTTGTCTTACTGGGTAAAACTTTAATAGTTTCAATAATATTGTTGACATCGTTTCTTGCTAGAGCTTCGTAAAGTTTTTTATACTTTTCTGATCCTTGCGATGTTTTTCTATTCATAAGCATATTTTCAAATGCAGTAATACCTTTGTCAGATGCTTGGAACACCCTTAACGCCTCTTGGTAATTAGACATATTTCTAATTTTTTCAACAATTAAATCATGTGTGTCAACGCTACGATCTGTGAGGTTTATTGTTAAAGATTGTAATTCCTGATAATTTTTAACCAAAGGCAGTAAATACCGAAATTCATCTTCGGTAATATAGTCATATTTGGTTATAAAGTAAGTAAGAGCAATAAAAGGGTTAATATCGAATTCTGAATAAAAATTTGAATTAACATTTTGAGAAAATTCTATTTTTAAAAATTGTTTTAAGTATAGAAAACTATCGTTTCTTATGCCAAAGGGGTTGTCAAAATCAAAAGTGTTATTGTTTAACATGTTAAACAGTTCATTGCCGACATCGGTTAATTTTCTATCAGCATTAACCAAGCCTAAATCAGACAATGAAGAGGTAACTTGCCTTGCATATTTTGTAACTTTATCCTCATTATTTGCATTAGAGTTAAACCAATCCTCATCTAATAATGCTTCTAAATATTCTGCCTGTAACTCCCTCCAGTTATAATCAGCTTGATTGTTATCATAAAGATTTTTTAATCTTATTAACTGCCTCTCAATTTTAAATTTGAGTTCAGACACCCTAAAACTTGTTGTGCCATACATCCAACTATATGTTTTAAAGCTCATAATAATTACCCTTTAACTTCACAATAAAAAACTCTTTCTATGTTGCCGTTTAAGTTACTTTTGCCAGTAGTGAATGTTTTGTAATCTCTTTCAAAAACATCTACTTTGCCTTTATTACTCAAAATATGTAAAATATCATTATCACTAATTCTTGCATTTGAACGTTCATTTTTTGAATCTTGTGTGTTGTTGTATGAGAATAAAATATGTTTGCAGTTTGCATGATTAATTAAATTAGAAAATGCCATAGTTGCATTTTTTAAACAATAATTACTTTTAATGTGGTTTCTATCCATTTTTTTACCAATACCGACTACGGCTGGTTTTTTCCATTCCACTAAATTTTCTAGCAAATGATACGCATCCGAGTATTGGCGTGAATTATAAGGAGGGTCAATATAAAGTACATCGCAAGATATTTTTTTAATTAACTGATTAGCATCTTCTTGGTAAACTTTGTTATTGACATTATGTGAATAATCAATATTTGGGATAAGCAGATTGACAGGTTTAGTTGAATCCATTTTTTTTCTGAATGCATCGTAATGACCGACTGTGTTAGCAACTTTATCAACTGCGTATAGCAAAGAACAGATTAAATTATTTTTCTCTTGTTGATTGCTTGCTATATTGTCTATTTCTTCCCTAATGACACCAATTTTTCTAGCATTTTCCATAAAAAAATAACGATTACCAAAATGTTCTGAAAAGTAATTTTCGCTAGGTGAGATAGAATTCAAATAGTTTATTTTTTCTTCTATATATAAGTCTTTCTTTGTGTTTAAAAATGTTTGTAAACAAGCATTATTTGCAGATAAAAAATCATTAGAAATAATACTAATATCTTTATTATTAAATCGATCACCAACCACGCCTGTGCCTGCAAAAATATCACAGAATGATTTTACTTTATCGCATTTTTGGCTAACTATATCTTCAATAAATCCTAATAATTTATACTTATTACCTAAATATCTACGGTTCTGTAATTGAAAATAACCAATTTTTGATTTATCTTGTTGATAATAATATTTGTTAATTTTGTGTATATTGTTTTGATAGTTAGGTGTTTCTACCTCCAATAAATCAAACAATCCCATTTGAAAGCCATCCCCCACATAACCAATGGTTTTATTATGTTTTAATTCTTGGTAAAAACTATTATGCCCGTTTTTGGCTATGATGACAAAATCTAATAATGCAATACCCATTATTTGCCCTGCTTTGCCGATATTTTTGGCAACTTGTTTATCTTGTCTACTAGGAGTTGGGTCGCCACTTGGATGGTTATGAATAAGAATTATATTGGCGGCTTTATTTTCCAAAGCGCTGGAAAAAATCTCTCGTGGATGAATAAGACTTTTATCTAACAATCCAATGCTTAAAGTTTCTTTTTTAATTAGTGCATTACGGCTGTCAAGGTGTAGGCAAATTAAATGCTCTTTTTTCTTGTCTCTAATATTAAAAGCAAGTGTCAATACATTTTGTACATTCTTGATTATTAAATCAGTGCTATTTTGCTCTTGGTAAAAACGCTTTATTAGGGCAACTGCGCTATAAACTTGTAAGGCTTTGGCTTGTCCAATGCCTTTAACTGTTAACAAATCATCAATGGTGATATTGAGAAAATCCTTATTAAATTTGGTAATAATAGTTTTGGCTAAGGTTTGGACATTGATACCTTTGATGCCACTACCAAGTAAGATGGCTAGAAGGTCTGTCTTAGATAAGGCATTAGAGCCTTTTTTGAGTAATTTTTCTCTAGGGCGGTCAACTTTAGGAATGTCTTTTATTTTTGGCATATTCAAAAATAAATCACTTTTTCTTTGGTGGTAATAAATCCGTAATCGTACCTTCTACCATCTCAACAGCGAAAGCAGTGGTTTCGCTCAGTGTTGGGTGGGCGTGGATGGTGAGTGCAATGTCACTCATATCACAGCCCATTTCAATGGCAAGGGTGGGTTCGGCGATGAGCTCACCTGCATTGGTGCCACAGATGCCCATGCCTAGGATGCGGTGGGTGTGTTTGTCGAATATGGCTTTTGATACGCCTTCACTCCTACCGATGCTGAGGCTTCTACCTGAGGCTGCCCAAGGGAATTTACCGACTTCATATTCCACACCTTCGTTCTTTAGTTCTTTTTCAGTTTTCCCTGTCCAGGCGACTTCTGGGTCGGTGTAGGCGACAGATGGAATGGCGAGTGCATCAAAACCTGACTTGTGTCCACAGATAACTTCAGCAGCAACTTTGGCTTCATGAACGGCTTTGTGGGCGAGCATTGGTTGGCCAACAATATCACCGATGGCATAGATATTTGAGATGTTGGTTTTCATTTGCTTGTCAACATTGATAAAACCCCAATCATCAACATGCACACCTGCTTTTTCGCAGTCAATGAGTTTGCCATTAGGCGTGCGCCCGATAGAGACCAAGACTTTATCAAAGCTATCAAACTCTGGGACATTTTTGCCTTTAAAGCCGACTTGAATACCATCTTTTTGTGCTTTCATACTGGTAACTTCGGTGCTTAAGAAAATATTGGCATATTGTTTTTTAATGCGTTTGAATAGTGGGTTAACAATGTCTTTATCTGCTGCTGCGATGAGTTGGTCTGAGAGCTCAACCACAGTGATTTCACTACCAAGTGCTTCATAAACAGTTGCCATTTCTAAACCGATAATACCACCACCAACAATGAGCAAGCGTTTTGGCGCATTCTCTAAATCCAGCGCATCGGTTGAGTCCATGACGCGCGGGTCATCAAACGGGAAGGCGGGTATTTTAGTAACACGCGAGCCAGCAGCGATGATAGCCTGTTCAAATTCAATAACCTCGTTAGTAGCGTCAATTTTGATTTGAGTATTGGAGATAAACCTACCATAGCCAGTAACGACTTGCACACCTCTTGCTTTTGCTAGGGCTTTGATACCGCCCGTTAACTTACTAACTATATCGTCTTTATTTTTGCGTACAGCGTCAATATCAATCTTTGGCTTGTTAAAGGTAACGCCAAGGTGCTTAGCCTCTTTAGCTTCGTTGATAATTTCTGCAGTATGTAATAGTGCCTTTGAAGGAATGCAACCTACATTTAGGCATACACCACCTAAGTTTTCATAGCGTTCGACAAGCACTACTTTTTTGCCTAAATCAGCAGCACGAAAGGCAGCTGTATAACCACCAGGGCCAGAGCCGATAACAACAACTTGGGTTTTAATCATAATTTGCCTCGCTTAAGATGTTGTTAAGTTCTGCCATAAAGCGACCACCTTGTGCGCCGTCAATAACTCGATGGTCATAAGACAAGGCTAGTGGTAGTGTTAATTCTGGCGTGAATTCTTTGCCATTCCAAATGGGTTTATTGACTGAGCGAGACACGCCCAAAATAGCAACTTCTGGTGCGTTGACAATCGGTGTAAATTGCGTACCGCCAATACCACCAAGACTGGAGATGGTAAAACCTGCGCCCTGCATATCTTTAGGGCTGAGTTTCCCCTCACGCGCTTTGGCAGAAGTCTCTCCCAACTCTGTGGCAAGTTCAAGCAAAGATTTTTGTTCAACATTTTTAATCACGGGTACTACTAAGCCATTTGGCGTATCCATAGCGATGCCTAAATTAAAATATTTTTTGATGATTAAGTTTTCACCAGATTCATCCAATGAGGCGTTAAAGCGTGGATGAGATTGAAGTGCTTGAATCACCGCCTTCATAATAAATACCAATGGCGTTAGTTTAATATCTTGTGCTTTTTGCGCTTGTCGGTAGGCCTCCATTTTGTCAATATTGACTTCATCAAACTGTGTCACATGTGGAATATTGAGCCAGCAGGCAGTTAGATGTTTACCTGAGAGTTTGTTAATTCTGGATAATGCTAATGTCTGTGTTTCACCAAATTTAGAGAAGTCAATGTGTGGCGTTTTAGGTAGCGCACTACCCATACCACCTGATGCCATAATTTGTTTTACATAACCCTTAAGGTCAGCGTCTAGTACTCTGCCTTTTTGCCCTGTGCCAGTGACATTGGACAAATCCACACCTAATTCTCGTGCCAATTTGCGAATAGAGGGGGAGGCATGAGAGGCTCCCTTAGGTATTGTTGATACTGATTGATCTAAGGTTTGTGGTGGTGTTGCGCTTGCAGGTTTTGGCGCAGGAGCGGACGCAGGTGCAGAGACTGGCTCTGGCGCGGTGTCTTTTGTTGCTACTATTTCAACGCCTGTACTTTCAATGTTAAGGATTAAATCACCTAGTTTAATTTTGTCGCCTAATGTGACATTAATATCAATCACTTTACCTGTGACAGGGGTTGGGATTTCCATTGATGCCTTGTCACTTTCCAAAGTGATTATGCTATCTTCTGCTGATAGTTCATCGCCTGCATTGACAAGAATTTCAATCACTTCAACTTCATCAAAGTCACCAATATCGGGTACAACTACAGGGATGATTTTTGGTTCAATATCTATTACTTCTGCGACTGATTCTTCACTTGTATCAGCATTGTCTTGCTCAGTTTGAAGTGCTAAAAGCACATCGCCTTGTTTGATTTTATCGCCTAGGGCAATGTTTATTTCAGTGACTACACCCGCCCAAGGGGTTGGGATTTCCATTGATGCCTTGTCACTTTCCAAAGTGATTATGCTATCTTCTGCTTCAATTGTATCGCCAACAGATACTAAAATCTCAATAATTTCAACTTCGTCAAAGTCACCAATATCGGGTAATTGTATATTTTTAATTTCAGACATAAGCAAATGTGCACTTTTTTAAAGTGTGTAATTATCGCATAAATCATCAAAACTAATGGATAATGTTTGCCTATGTCAGCTGCACTTACCATTAAATCACTTAGCAAAATTTATGCCAATAATTTTTATGCCTTAAAAGGTATTGATTTGTCGGTAGAGCAAGGCGATTTTTTTGCACTTTTGGGTAGTAATGGTGCGGGTAAAACGACAGCTATTGGCATTATTTGTGGCTTGTTAAATAAAACTCAGGGCGATATTCAAATATTAGGACTCAATCAAAATACCCATGTAAATGATATTAAACGTTTGATTGGTTTGATGCCGCAAGAATTTAATTTTAATCTGTTTGAACCTATTGAAGAAATACTGATTAATCAAGCAGGTTACTACGGTATCTCGCGTACAGATGCTAAAGTCCAAACAGAGATTTTGCTCAAAAAAATGCAACTTTGGGATAAACGCACAGATATGGCTAAATCTTTATCAGGTGGCATGAAGCGTCGTTTAATGTTAGCAAGGGCGCTCGTTCACCAGCCAAAAATATTGATTTTGGATGAACCGACTGCAGGTGTTGATGTTGAGATTCGTCGCTCTATGTGGTCATATTTAAAAGAGCTTAATCGCTCGGGTGTGACCATTATTCTAACGACACATTATTTAGAAGAGGCAGAGTCCTTGTGTCGCAATATCGCAATTCTTAATGAAGGTAAGGTGGTTGAGCAAACCAGTATGAAAAAATTGTTAGCCAAGGTATCGCATCAAGTTTTGATTTTAGAAAGTTTAAGTGTGTTGCCAGACAATATTGAGCAAGCGCAATTTAGCTGTGAAAGATTGGATGATTATTCTTTACAAGTGACATTAGAAGTTAGCATAAATATTACTGATGTTTTGCAAAGCCTATCTAAGCAAGGCATTAGTGTTGAGCATATTCGTAGCACACAGAATCGTTTGGAAACACTGTTTTTGAATCTAACAAACAAGGCGGTATAAGATATGTGGATTGCTTATAAAACCATTGTTATTAAAGAAATTTTACGATTTTCACGCATCTGGGTGCAAACGATTTTCCCACCGATTATTACGACATTACTTTATTTGTTGATTTTTGGTGGCTTGATGGGGCAACGCATTGGACTGATGCAAGGCGCGGATTATTTGCATTTTATTATTCCGGGCGTTATTTTGATGACGGTTATTCAGAACTCATATGCAAATACGGTAGCTTCGTTTTTTTTGGCGAAGTTTAACCGCAGTATTGAAGAAATATTGGTCTCGCCAGTGCCCTATTGGGTAATTTTGCTGGGCTATGTTTCTGGCGGTGTTGCGCGTGGTTCTGTGGTTGGTATGGGGGTGTTTTTTACAGTTTTGCTCTTTGTTGATTTTGAGATTTACTCAATTTCAATTACTTTAATGATTTTTTTATTAACGGCTATTTTGTTTTCTTTGGCGGGTTTTATTAATGCGGTATTTGCGCAATCATTTGATGATATATCCATTGTTCCAACCTTTATTTTGATGCCGATGATCTATCTTGGTGGGATGTTTTATAGCGTTGAAATTCTGCCAGAATCTTGGCAAATTGTCAGTCTGTTTAATCCCATTTATTATATGGTTGATAGCTTTAGATTGGGGCTTTTAGGTGTGAGCACTGTTGATTTTATAGTGTCACTTTCAATGTTACTGGCAATGATCGTTATATTGGTTACGATGTCGCTTTACTTGCTTAAAAAGGGCGTTAATATCAGGGCTTAATTTTACCTTCATCACCTGATAGCATACGGGTAATGTTACTTCTGTGAGTATAAAATATCCAAACACATATTAAAGTAACAACATAAGTGGACTCTAGGTCTTTGGCGCTTGAAAAGTAAAAAATTACAGGCGTTAGTAGAGTAGCGATTAATGCAGATAATGAAGAAATTTTTAGCACTTTGGCAACAAAAAGCCAAGTCAGCGCAAAACTTAAACCAATTAAATAGTTTAAGGCAAATAAGCCACCTAAGAAGGTTGCCACACCTTTGCCACCTTTAAAACCAAAGAAAACTGGGTAAACATGACCCAAGAAAGTCGCCAATGCAATTAGCGTCATTGTTAATAAATCAGCCCCTAAATATCGTGCAATCAATATTGGAATAACACCCTTAAGCCCATCACCAATAAGTGTGATAGCGGCAGCTTTTTTACCGCCAATACGCAGAACATTAGTTGCACCTGGATTGTTAGAGCCTTCGGTGCGTGGGTCGGGTAAACCAAAGGACTTACAAACTAAAATAGCACTAGAGAGTGAGCCGATTAGATAGCCAGCGATAATCAAAATAGGTAACATAGCAAACTTATTGTAAAAAATATTAGGACTCTGATGATACTATGGATATTGTTTTTATTCAAGGATTAAAAATTGATTGCGTAATTGGAATTTACGATTGGGAGCGAAAAATCCGTCAAGATATCACCTTGGATATTGAGATGTCTACCGATATTAAAGTTGCTAGTGAGACTGATCATATTGATCAGACACTTGATTACAAGGCAGTGTCTAAACGACTCATTGAATTTGTTCAGGGTAGTGAATTTCAATTAGTAGAAACTTTGGCAGAGAAAATCACGCAAATTATCATCAAAGAATTTGGCGTGGAAAAAGTAAAACTCACACTCAACAAAGGCGAAGCAGTGACTGGTGCTAATGGCGTGGGTGTGATTATTGAGCGTAGTCGCGCTAATTATTCATAATCATACAAATGGCCCATATCCACATTAATATTGGCTCAAACCAAAACCGCAGGAAAAATATTTTTCAAGCGCTAGATGCCTTACGGCTTAATTTTTTTGATGTAGTATGTTCCGATATTTTTGAAAGTAATGCGATAGGGTTTGAAGGCGCTGATTTTTACAATATGGGGGTAAATGCGACAACAGATTTAAGTGTTGTTGATGTGCTTAGCGTACTGCATACAATTGAGAATAACCAAGGCAGGGACAGGTCTCAACCAAAATTTTCTTCTAGGGAAATTGACCTGGATTTGGTGTTATATGATGAAGTGATTGATAAGACAAATAATTTACCTAGAGATGATATCTTGCAATACAATTTTGTACTAGCACCATTGGCGCAACTTAATCCAGAGAATGTGCATCCGCTTGAAAAGAGAACTTATCAGCAATTATTTGCAACTACAACACCATTAAAATCGTATAATATTCAAATCTTAGAATATGGAAGGGACAAATCATGAAAAAAATATTAATTATCTTATTGTTTGTATTCAATGCTGCTGCATATGCTGATTATGAGGCGGGAATGGATTACATAGTATTAGAAAAACCCGTTCAGACTGTTACGGGTGATAAAGTTGAAGTGCGTGAGTTATTTTGGTATTACTGCCCGCATTGTTATAATTTAGAGCCAACACTTAACGCTTGGTTAAAAAAATTACCAAATAATGCTGAATTTATACGCCAGCCAGCTGTGTTTCTACGCCAGCCAGCTGTGCTTCCAGATAGATGGGTAGAAGGTGCGATTTTCTATTATGTATTAGAGAGTCTTGATTTATTGGATAAGCTTCACGGGCCACTGTTTAATGCCATTCACAATAAAAATAAAAATTTTAATTCCGAAGATGAATTTGTCAATTGGGTTGCGAATTTTGGCATTGACAAAGATAAGGTTGCTAAAGCGTTTAATTCATTTGGTGTCAAGATTAAAGTTAATAAATCCAAGTTAAATACGTTTAAATATAAAATGAAAGGTGTGCCTGTTATTGTAGTAAATGGTAAATATTGGACAGATGCTACTCGTGCTGGCTCACATCATGAAATGTTAAAAGTAGTAGATTTCTTAATCAAAAAAGAAAGCAAGGTTGAATGAGTCAGTTTTAGTTTTATCTGGGCTTGACCCTTGTGGTGGCGCTGGTATCAGTGCTGATATTGAAACCATTAACCAACTTGGACTAACGCCATTGCCGATTGTAACGACGATGACAGTGCAAAACACCCAATCAATTGCTGAAGTTCAAGTAGTGGATATTGGGTTAATTACCAAACAATTCCATCATCTGCAAGCAGATATTGATTTTAAGGTTGTTAAGATTGGGCTGCTTTGCTCTAGCGAACAAATTAGGGTAATTGCCGATTTAGTACGAGATAAAATCATTGTGCTTGACCCGATTATCAAAGCGAGCAGTGAAGAAACTTTATTGCAAACACAGGCAATAGACACACTAAGACAAGACTTATTGCCTTGGGTAAAAATCATCACCCCAAATATGGCAGAATTACACGCCTTATCTGGCGAAAAAGACGAGCAAAAAGCCATAGAAAGACTAGCGTGTGAGTGGGTGCTGCTCACCACCACTGATGTGTCGGATGCTAGTATTGAGCATCGCTTGTATCACCAAGCTAAGTTAGTGAAAAGCTATACTTACGATAAATTATCGGGTAATTATCATGGCTCCGGCTGTACTCTTTCAAGTGCAATCAGTGCTTTAATCGCCTCAGGTGTCGATATTGAAATTGCTTGTAAAAAGGCATTAGATTACACTTATCAAACTTTGTTAAATGCTAAGAATATCGGTAAAATGCAGTTTCATCCTAATCGCATGCCTGTGAAAAATATTAACGATAGGGTGAGTTAGGTGTAACACATCATTTAGAGGCCCTATTAAAATTTATGTTAAAATACAGTTTTAAATTTAGCTATTGTGTATATTTAAAATACAATAATCACTTATTTATCAGTAATGAAAATAACCTCACTTTTTAACAAAAAATCTGAAAGAAAATTGGTTGCCAAATTGTCAAAAGGCAGTATAAGCCTACAACGCGGTCGCTATCAAACCGCTCAAGACATCACCGAAAAAGTCAAACGCTTGAAGCACTATAATTTCGGCAAAAAATATGCCGACTAAGGATACAAATGAATTCAAGATACTATTGAGTTTATTTGAACAAGCAGAAACCAAGATAAAAAATGTTGAACAAATTACCTCGGAAGGGGTGCTTATTCCCTCTATCAACCAACTTAGGTATGCAGGTCATCATATTGTTCGCTCTTTACTGAGCGATGATGCGAAAGAGCGTCAAGCAGAAAGAGTTAAGGCAATTAATCATGTTAAAAGAGCCATTTACGATATAGATGAATCGCTATTGATTTACTATATAGAGAGCGCAGTATATTTTAAAGAAAAATATAATGACAGTGGCTTTGTTACTGAGGTAATAACAGGTTATCCTGAGAAATTGGCAACGCTAGATGAGGCTAATAAAAGCATACAACAATTGCGCGAAAACAATAATAATTATCAAGATAGAGAGCAGTTTTATCAAAAATTAAGCCCTTATTTGATTAAATTATCTCAGATTGTTGCTATTTTTGAACAATCAGCGCCACTTATTGTCAAAAAACAACAAGACAAGGACGATCAAGACCTAAAAAGCAAAAAGCGTTTTATTGTTATGATTATTATCGGTATTTTCAGTATTATTGTTGCACTTAAGTGAGACCTCTCATAAATTATGAATAATTTTATCAACAGTTGGCTACGCCCTGATATTCAAGCAATCAATGCTTATCATGTGCCTGCGTCTGATGATATGATCAAACTGGATGCGATGGAATCCCCATTTCCTTTGCCTGATGAGTTAATCGGGCAATATTTAGCCTATTTGGCAGATAGCGAGCTAAATCGTTATCCCAACCCTAGTGCCATAGAATTGCAGCAAACTTTGTGCGAGTTGATGGATATACCTGACGAGCTTGGTGTGTTGCTAGGCAATGGTTCTGATGAGCTCATTCAATTATTAGCCTTAGCGTGCGACACGAATGATACTATTTTAAGTGTTGAACCAAGTTTTGTGATGTATGGGATGATTGCAAAATTTACCCGCTTGAATTATCAAGGGGTTGATTTGAATGATGATTTTGAAATTGACTTGAATGTAATGTTGCGCTCAATTGAAACGCATCAACCAAAATTAATTTTTATCGCCTATCCAAACAACCCAACGGGCAATACATTTGATAGAATTGTCATCGAAAAAATCATTACCTCAACCCAAGCTTTAGTTGTGTTAGATGAGGCTTATTACGCTTATGCTAATGACAGTTTCTTAGATGATATTAAAAAATATCCCAATTTAGTATTACTCAGAACAGTCTCAAAAATTGGCTTTGCTGGTCTGCGTCTAGGCTTGTTAATTGGCGCACAGGATACAGTAGCGCAGTTAGATAAATTAAGACTGCCTTACAATATCAATACGCTAACGCAAGTGAGTGCTAATTTTCTATTACGAGAAAAAGATGAAATTAACAAAAATGCCCAAATCATCCTTAGTGAGCGCACTCAATTATCCGCCACACTGAGTGCCATTAATGTGCTGAAAGTCTATCCATCACAAGCCAATTTTATTTTATTTAAAGCCCCCAATGCCAATGAACTGTTTAAAGTACTCAAGCAAAAAGGCGTGTTGATTAAAAACCTTAGTAGCGCACCCAAACTTACTGATTGCTTGCGTGTAACAGTAGGTAGTGGTGAGCAAAATCAACAATTTATCAATATTGTGGAGGCATTTTATGGTTAATCAAGAAATATTGGCAGGCTATTGCCAGCAGTATTTAAGGGTTGATAAATTTGATGATTATTGCCCAAATGGCTTACAAATACAAGGCAAACCCGATATTAAGAAAATCATCTCAGGTGTAAGTGCCAACCAAGACTTGATTGATGCAGCGATTGATGAAAAAGCCGATGCATTATTTGTGCATCATGGGTTTTTTTGGAAGAATGAAGCATCTGAGATTATCGGTATCAAAAAAAATCGTATTAAAGCACTTTTAGACAATGACATTAATTTATATGCCTACCATTTGCCACTTGATGCACATACAACAGTGGGCAACAATATCCAACTTGCACAACGCCTCAATATAAAAAATCCCGAGCCAATTGGCGATACCTTAGTTTGGCAAGGAGAAGTTGAAACGACATTATCTAAACTCTCCAATACCATTGAACAAGCGCTTAACCGAGTACCTTTAGTCTTTGGTGATGATGATAAATCATTAAAGCGCATTGCTTGGTGTACAGGTGGTGCACAAAGCTATATTGAACACGCTATTAATATTAACGCCGATTGTTTTATTACTGGTGAAGTCTCTGAGCAGATACCCGCCATTGCCCTTGAAAATAATATTGCCTTTGTTTCCGCTGGACACCATGCTACTGAGCGTTATGGTGTGCAAGCCCTTTGCCAACATCTGAGTCAGAAATTTAACCTTAAGTGCCAATTTATTGATATTAATAATCAGGTATAAAACTACAGGGTATAATCCCCAGCCTTTAATTTATGTTACAATTTCATCATGACAAATAAAGACAAGCAATTAACTGAAATAAAAGCATACAGAGAAAAGATAGAAAAACACTATAAAAAAAAAGAAATTATTGAATTTGGTAATTCTTCAACTGCACATGCTGAAGTTGTTGTTGAGTATTTGTTTAGGTATGCTATTGAAAATAAAGAAGATATGAAAATTTTTGCAGGCACACTTAAGGCAAGTTTTTATAACAAATTTCTGCAACAAGCCGAGACTTTATTAAGTACACAAAAAATCTCAATTATCTGTGAAAAAAAATGTGAAGTAAGTGATTTTCAAAAGCTGATTAAGAGAAGTGAAAATGGCAATATTTCAGATATCAACGCACAGGAAAGCCTTGGTGTTTCTCATTTTATTTTGGCAGGCGAATCTGCCTATCGTGATGAGAAAAGCGATGCTTTGAAAACGGCTTCCGCCTCATTTAATGGGTATATGAGAGGCAGTTTTTTGTCGGTTTTTTTTGATGCGATTAAAAAAAATATAGGAAACCTTGCATAAGTAAGTCAATACTGTGCCTAATGTTGATATTTTTTATGGGATTACCACAACGACACTAGTTGTACTAACTTCTGTAACTTTGGTTGTTTCCCAACAGTTAGTAAGCTCTATTCAATCTAGTGCCAAGTTATGTAAAGATTCAATTAATGAATTAAATAGTAAAGAAGAGGCGTGTGATAAGGAAATTTTAATTACTTTGGGACATAATACTGAGGTATTATTATCTAAATATCAAAGCATTTCAACAAACATTGGTACGGCATATCCAGCACTATATTTAGTTATATTCCTCTCTGCTGTTTCTATATTTTTAACACTGCTTAGTGGAGTATTTGATTTTTCTATCCCTGTAAAATGTATTCTATTTATAAATTTAGTTTCGATTAGTATTTATATCGTTGCATTTTTAAGTTTATTATGGGTCGTGCGAAATAAAAAGAAATGTTTAAAAATCATTACCTCAGAAAGTGAAATGCGTATAAAAAGTATTGATGATACTAATGTTTTATATCAAATACTAAGTGAAAAAGAAAAAAGGAAAAGATAATGAAAATGAGTGAGAAATATGATGTTTGTGTTGTGGGCGCAACTGGTGCGGTGGGCGAGACCATTCTTTCTATTTTAGATGAGCGAGATTTCCCGATTAATAATTTATATCCATTAGCCAGTAAAAATTCAGCGGGTAAGAGGGTATTTTGTCAGGGAAAAAGCTGGACAGTGCAGGACTTAGACACCTTTGATTTCTCTCAGGCGCAAGTGGGTTTATTTTCAGCAGGTGGTAGCATTTCTGAAAAATATGCACCGATTGCAGCTGAGGCGGGCTGTATAGTGATTGATAATACGGCACATTTTCGTCGTGATAAAGATGTCCCTCTGGTAGTACCTGAGGTTAACCCACATGCGATTGCAGGTTATACACAACGAAATATTATTGCCAATCCAAATTGTTCCACCATTCAAATGTTGGTGGCACTCAAGCCGATTTATGATGCGGTGGGTATTGAACGAATCAATGTAGCGACTTATCAGGCGGTATCAGGCTCTGGTAAGGAGGCGATTAGTGAATTAATTGACCAAACCACTAAATTATTAAGTGGCAATACTGAGGTTGATGTTAAGGTTTACCCAAAACAGATTGCGTTTAATGTGGTTCCGCATATTGATGTGTTTCAAGACAATGGCTACACTAAAGAAGAGATGAAAATGGTGTGGGAGACACAAAAGATTTTCGAAGATGAAGACATTTTGGTTAATCCAACAGCAGTGCGTGTGCCAGTTATTTATGGGCATTCTGAAGCGATTAACATTGAAACTAAGAAAAAGATTACTGCTGTTGAAGCAACTAAGATTTTATCCAAAGCGAGTGGTGTGACGGTGATGGATAAGCGTGAAGATGGTGGTTATGCCACACCATTTGTAGAAGCAACTAACCACAATGACACATTTGTGAGTCGCATTCGTGAAGATATTTCTCATGAGAAAGGTTTAAACTTATGGGTAGTTTCTGATAATATTCGCAAGGGAGCAGCATTGAACAGTATTCAGATCGCTGAGATTTTGATTCAGGAATATTTGTAAACCATGTCATAAGGACTGCCGACTAAGGGCTTTATTGCCATTAATAGTTATAATAATAAGACAATTGAGATTGCAAAATGAATATGATTAAAGTATCTAGAAAAACCAACGAAACCGACATTGTTGTAGAGTTAAATTTATATGGCACAGGCCAGGCAAATATTGACACTGGCGTGGCATTTTTAGATCATATGTTGGACCAAATTGCACGCCATGGTTTGATGGATTTAACCATTAAATGTGATGGCGATACGCAGATTGATGATCATCACAGCGTTGAAGATATTGGTATTACGCTGGGTCAGGCATTTGCAAAAGCAGCAGGTGATAAGGCAGGTTTGACTCGTTATGGGCATGCTTATGTGCCATTAGATGAGGCATTATCACGCGTGGTGTTAGACTTATCGGGTCGCCCAGGTTTAGAGCTTAATGTGAATTTTACCCGTGCGATGATTGGTACTTTTGATGTGGATTTAATTTCAGAATTTTTCCGAGGTTTTGTTAATCACGCCTTAATTACTTTGCATATTGATAATTTGCGTGGAGTCAATGCTCACCATCAAGCAGAAACGATTTTTAAGGCGTTTGGTAGAGCGCTTAGAATGGCAGTTACACCAGATGAGCGTCAGGCAGGCGTTATTCCATCAACTAAAGGCACGCTGTAAAAGACAATGTCCCAGAGTATTGCAATTGTTGATTACGGTATGGGTAATGTTCGTAGTGTACAAAAGGCATTAGAGCATGTGGCGCCGAATGATAAAATCTTTCTTACCGATAATGCAGATTTAATTAATGATGCAGACCGACTTGTATTTCCAGGGCAGGGCGCAATCGGTGCGTGCATGCAAAAGTTAAATGAGCGCCAATTAGTTGATGTGATTAAACAAGCTGCAGATAAAAAACCTTTTTTGGGTATTTGCTTAGGTTTGCAACTGTTATTTGACCATTCACAGGAAAATGGTGGTGTCCAAGGGCTGTCTATTCTTGCAGGCGAGATTGTGCATTTTCCAAAAAATGAATTGCATTCACAGGGCGCAAGTTTTGTCGTAACGGAAAAAACACCAACTAATTCAACTTTAAAAATCCCACATATGGGCTGGAATAAGGTCAAGCAAACGCAACAACATCCACTTTGGCACGATATTGAAGATAATGCGCGTTTTTATAGTGTGCACAGTTATTATGTTAAGCAGGATGATGCATCAGTGGTTGCTGGGTCAAGTGATTATGGTATTGACTTTACTTGTGCGGTTGCCAAAGATAATCTATTTGCGGTGCAATTCCACCCTGAAAAATCTCAGCATAACGGTTTGCAATTACTTAAAAATTTTGTTAATTGGGATATTTAAGATTGGTGAATTCGACTCATAAACGCACCACTCCCAATTGACGAGCATCAATACCCGTCCTTTCAAAAAACACCTGATAAGGTGTTTTAAATCCTAAACATTTTCTTGGTCTAGAATTCAATTTATTC
>CAJHWI010000136.1_pt1 | contig 17909 bp, 5 predicted proteins | sample 9196991 | NCBI WGS metagenome assembly CAJHWI01 (sample SAMEA7706185, study PRJEB36976) | symbiont metagenome | biome: Marine hydrothermal vent biome [ENVO:01000030]; feature: Bathymodiolus gill tissue material [ENVO:01001393]; material: Bathymodiolus-dominated oceanic mussel reef...
AAAGAGAAAGGCAAGGGGCTATGGTAAAAAGCATTTTAAAACCATGGCTTATTTGCTTAGTGGAAAGTTGGATTTAAATCGGGTTAATGGGTTTTTACCCACTTGTTTTTAACAAGAGCCAAAAATTATTCGTCTAAGTTTTCAATCTCGCTAAGCATTTTTCCAATATGTTTGCCCATGTTGCTTTTGTAGCCGTGCCAATCATGATAAGGTGTTAATTTTTTATCAGCAAGTGGCTTGATTTCATAGTCGGCCAAGTCTTTTGCATAACCTTTTTTGACTTCGTCACGCACGATGCGTAAATAACTTAAGAAGGGTTGTACGGTGCTTTTTGCATTGCCAGTTGGGCCGTGGCCAGGAACATAATAATCTAAGTCTAAATTAATTGCATACTCTAATACTTTGATATTGCCGTGCATATCAGAAGTGTTGTCAAATCGTCCGTGTCTGTGTAGTAAGCCATTGTCACCCATAAATAAAGTTTTACTCTTGATATGCTCAACCATAATGTCGGTATTGGTATGTGCTACCCCAGTAATATTATGGTGAATTTTAAAAGCCTCACCGCCTGCATTAACGACTTTCAAGTGTGTGCTAGCCTTAGTTGGATAAGTAGGTTTTGTGCCATCAGATGCGCCCTTGGTTAAATCATGCATTAACTTTACCCAGCGTTCACCTTCACCAGATTTGGCTTGCTCAATCATATTAGGATGGGCGTAGATTTTGACCTTAGGATATTGTTCAATAATTGCCTGATTGCCGAGCCAGTGGTCGCCATGGACATGGGTGTTAAAAACAGCAACAATTGGCTTATCAGTAATTACTTTGACTTTTTTAAGTACCATCCTTCCAACTTGATAAGTACCCCCTGGATCAACAATGACTGCGCCACTTTTGCCAACGATTAGCCCAGGGTTGTTCATAAATCCACGATTTTCTGGATTAGGCTCGTCAAGTGGACCATGTATAACATAAACATTATCGGCGATTTTGTCAAATCTATACTTTTCTGAACTCTGTGATAACCAGATGACGGTAGTCACTAAAAATATGGCAGTTAATATTAATAGTAGTTTTTTCATTGTTTTTTTCTCAAAAATAGATTGCATTATATCGCCCATTCAAATTCTAAGTGGCATAATATGCGCATGCGACAAAAACCTAAGATGTTCAATGTAGTAAACATTGCCACAACAAAATTTTTCAATATTCAATCAATGGATATTGAGTTCTCCAATGGAGAGAAGCGACAATACGAACGCCTAAAGCCATCTGGAGAAGGCGCTGTGTTGGTAATTCCAATGCTAGATGATGATACAGTGTTGATGATTTACGAATATTCTGGCGGTACCCACAGATATGAGTTAGCATTGACCAAAGGTAAAATTGATGCAGGCGAATCTCCGATTGAGGCTGCTAACAGAGAGTTAATTGAAGAAATTGGTTATGGTGCAAGACAGCTTTCGTTTGTGAAAACCATGACTTTGGCGCCAGGCTATCAGTCAAACTTTACTCATGTTATTTTAGCACAGGATTTATATGAAGACAGTGCACAAGGTGATGAGCCTGAGCCATTAGAAGTGGTCAAACACAAATTGTCTGATTTAGAACAGTTGGTGTATAACCAAGATTTAACCGAAGCCAGAACCATTGCAGCACTTTACATGGCAAAAGAAATCATTAAAAACCAGTAAGTGCATAAAACGAAACATTTGCTAGGTAATTACATATGAATCTTGTTATTCCTAAGGAATTTTTTCTTACTTCTCAGGGTGCGCCTTTCCCTGATATTGATTTAGCATTAGACGAGCCAAATGGCTTGATTGCTATTGGTGATGATTTGTCATCTAAGCGATTAATTAACGCTTACCAACAGGGAATTTTCCCTTGGTATGGGGAAAATGAACCTGTGCTGTGGTACTCACCAAACCCACGCATGGTTATTACGCCTGAGGCACTGCATATTTCTAAAAGTTTAGATAAAGTGCTACATTCAAAGCAATTTGAAATCAAAATCAACAACGATTTTGACAGTGTTATTTATCATTGTAAAAGTATTAAGCGCAAAGACCAAGACAGCACTTGGATTGATGAAAATATGGTGCGTGCTTACACTGAATTACACGCTCAAGGCGTGGTAAAGTCAGTTGAAGTGTATCAAGATCTCAAGTTAGTGGGCGGATTGTATGGGGTGAGTATGGGCAAGGTATTTTTTGGTGAGTCGATGTTTTCTTTAGTGAGTAATGCTTCAAAAATAGCCTTTGTGTATTTGGTACAAAATATGGGATATGAATTGATTGATTGTCAAGTGGAAAATGCGCATTTAAAAAGCCTAGGTGCTTACAACATTGAGCGTAATGTATTCATCAAAAAATTAGATAAATTGCTGTTAAAATAAATAGTTATAAAATTAATGGCATGGGCTTTCATAATTATCGGACCTTACGATCTAAAAAATGGAATTACGGTGATAGATTATGAATTATGCAAAGGCTCCAAAAGACCTTATATAAAAACAGCTATTCTTGTTTAGCGTAGCAAAATATCAGATTTGCTTGTAACGCTGAATACAAAAGTAGCATTATTGATTTTTATTGTCGGTAAAATCAAAGCTCTTTTATGAGTCTTTAAGAGACAGTGAATTAATATTTTGGAATTTATGCTCCATTTAAAAAGAGGGCTTACCTACTTTCTTTGTTTTAATATAATCATTACCAGCTTTCCTGGTTGGGTGTTTGCCGCTCTTATTCAGTCTCATGATAAATCTACAACGGTAGTAAAGGCAAGAAATCAGAAAACGCAACTCATTTATATTGCTACACCTAATAAAAACGGTTTATCACATAATCGTTATAACAGCTTTGATGTTAATCAAAATGGCGCTGTCTTTATAAACTTTAACGATGGGAAAGGGGAAGCTAGACGATCTGATCTGGCTGCCTCTGTGATTGGCAATCCTGCTTTATTAAACGGGGGGTCGGCAAGCCTTATTTTGAATGAAGTTGTTTCCGGAAAAACGTCCAATATCGCTGGCTTTTTAGAGGTGGTTGGCAATAAAGCGGGTGTTATTATTGCTAATCCTTATGGTGTTACCTGTAATGGTTGTGGTTTTATTAACACCTCAAGAGCAACCTTGACCACAGGTATACCGAAGTTTAACGAAGGTAATTTAAGTTTTGATATCAATAAAGGCAATATCAATATTGACAGTAATGGTTTAGACGCTAAGACGGTTGATGTTCTTGATATTATTGCTAAGGGCGTTAGTATTAATGGCGTTATTAACGCCAAAAATATGTTGATAGTGGGTGGTAAAAGTAAGTTTTCTTATTTAGCACGCCTATCATCTGGTGTAGACGAGGGTGACAATGACAATGACCCCCGTTATGCCATCGATGCCTCGGTAGTTGGTGGTATGTATGCAAACAGAATCCATCTGATATCTCACGGTAAGAATGTGGGGGTTAAAGTTGACTCTAATATGGCAACTTCAACGGATGATATTGTTTTTACTGCTGAGGGTGATATTGAAATTGCGGGCATGCTCAGCTCTAAAAATGACATTATTCTCACCTCTGATCAGTCTATTAATATCTATACGCCTGAACCTGTTGAAGAGGAAAAAGCAACAGAGTCAAACTCAAACTCAAACTCAAATTCAAGCTCAGAGTCAAACTCAGACAATCATTTTTACGCCAACAATATTGATATCAATGCAGGGAAAAAAGTAGAAATCGCTGTTCAATCTATAGGGGCCAAGAACAATCTAAATATTACAGCGAATGATTTGATTAGTGATACCGCCCAACAGGGCGGCGTTCGTTTTGCGAAAAATATCAATATTAATGTGGTTAATGGCGATTATAAGGCTTTAAACAAAGTTCAATATATTGCCAAAGAAAGTATTGATATTAAGGCAAAAACTGTTAGTATCCAAGGGGCAGATAGCAACAATAGGGTTAAATTTAATGTCAATGAGGGCAAGTTAAGTATATCGAGTCAATCGGTGGATATGGATAATGCACTTTTGGGCACTAAAAAAAATATCCAAATAACGACACAAGGTGATTTAAAAATAGGAAAGGATGCCAAGTTAAATTCTCAAGAGGAAAGTATCACAATAAATGCAAGTCAACTCACCTCTCAGGGCGTGTTACTTGCTAATAAAGACATAAGGATTAAGGCTACCGAAGTAACTAATAGTGGCAATATGTTTGCTGCTAATCAGCTGGCTATTGATGCTACTAAGTTTGACAATCAGAAAAACATTGTTGCTGGTGAGGCGTTGCTGAGTATAGGCAAGACATTCACGAATGCAAAGAATGCTCAGATCCTTGTTGACAGTCGACTCGTTATCAATACACTATCAGACGGGATTTTAGCGGTTATTAACGCAGGATTGTTGGCATTGAAAAGCAGCTTAAATATCGCTGATACCGAGCAATCAAATAGTGCACCATCAACAGGCAGTTTAACGATCTCTGCTGACACATTTGATAATAAAGGCAATCTTTCTGCTAACAAAATAACTCTGAATGTTGACTCAAAATTGAGCAACCAAGCAGGTGCTAAAATCCTTGCCGACGAGCAATTAACCATCAAACAAACTGCTAATGCATTGTCAACAAAGTTTTTAGAAGTTATTAACGCAGGATTGCTGGCATTGAAAAGCAGTTTAAATATCGCTTCTGCTAATGGCACTACTCAATCCACTCCGTCAACAGGCAACTTAACAATCTCTGCCAACACACTTGATAATAGTGGCTATATCTCTGCCAATGAAATAACCTTAAATATAGGCAAGAAGCTAAGTAATAAAAACAATGCCCAAATCTCTGCTGATAGTCAATTGATCATTAAAAATACCCTAACCTTTGCTGACAGCACTACATCTAATAGCACCACATCTAATAATTTAGTCGTGGACAACAAAGGGTTGTTGTATTCAAAAGATGTGTTAGGTATTTTTGCCGATAGACTCAATAACAAAAAAAATATTGTTGCTAACAAAGTAACACTCAATGTTGATACAAGCGTGAACAATAAAGCCAATGCCAGAATCCTTGCTGATGAGCAATTAATCATTAAACAAACGGTTAGTGTATTGCCAACAAAACTTTTAGAAGTTATTAATGCAGGTTTGCTAGCCTTAAGAAGCAGTCTAAATATCACCTCTACTGATGGTGCTACTCAATCTACCCCATCAACAGGCAACTTAACTGTTTTTGCCAACACACTTGATAATAGTGGCTATATCTCCGCCAATGAAATAACATTAAATATAGACAACACACTAGATAATAAAGACAATGCTCAAATTTCTGCTGACAGTCAATTGAGCGTCAAGCAAACCGATAATGCTCCAGCCAATCAATTGTTGACAGTGAACAACAAAGGTTTGTTGCTTTCAAAAGATGAGCTCAATATTGCTGCCAGTACACTCAATAACGAAAAAAATATTGCTGCTAAAAAAACCACGCTAACTATAGGCAAAACACTAAATAATGCAGAAAGTGCACAAATCTCAGCCAACAACCAATTAACCATCAAACAGACTAAGGGTGCAGACAATGGTCTTGCAGTAAACAACCAAGGATTGTTATTTTCAGCAGATGAGTTAACTATTTCTGCTAATACACTGAATAACCAGAAAGACATTTCTGCCAAGAAGGCAACGCTTGAGATAAAGACAGTATTAGACAATAAAGAAGGTGCTCGAATTTTTATTGATGACACACTTGATATAACAACAACAACACTGAACAACAAGGGATACATTAAAGGCACCACATTAGAGGTAACGGCAGATAACATTAACAACGTCACAAACAGTGAGATATTGGCTATTAATTCTACTTTTACCGTGGATACTTTTGTTAATAATGGCAGTGTAAAGAGTACGAATAATCTAACGATACAGAAAAAGACTCAGGACAATAAAATAGCGACATTGGACATAAAAAGTCAATACGCATTTTATGCTGGGAATAATTTTAACATTGTCAAAAACGCTACAGGTATTTTTAATGTTAATATTGTCGATGGCTTTATTGCAGAAGGAATTAATTGGGCTATTAACAAACTTGATCTTAGGGGAACTTTAAAATCCAGTGCAGGATTTCACTTGGATGTGGTTGATACGCTCACACTTGGAACGAAATCCTCACCAGACCTCCCGAAAGAAGGTAAGAAGGCAATGATATTATTAACTGGCAGTGAGGTGGATAATAGCATCAAGGTGGATAAGAATATCGTTATCTTCGAACATTCAGCAATATCATCTCTTGGTAATTTAACACTCAAGGCAACGCTTATTAGCATAGCTGTAAACGCTGCTATAACAGGTTTTAAGCATTTGGGTATTTCTGGCAATATTGACAACAAAGGGTTTATTTATTCTGACGAGACATTAGATTTAGTGGCACCTAACTATATCCACAATACGGGCAAGGGTTGTGTTGCTAGCAACGGTTGTATTAGTGCTCAAACACAGTTAAGAATGGCACACAGTGAAGGTGCGTTAACGCCGTCATCAAATGTTGATTCTATTGTAGGGGAGATGGAATTAATTAATCAAGGTGATATTGAAAGTAAGGATATTCTAATCGTTGCCAAGAAAGTGGTTAATACCATTTCAAGTGCCAACAACTATGGCAAAAAAGATGAACCAGTGCTCGTTTCTCGAATAATTAGTACCATTAGTAAAGCTGATAATGAAATAACGGAACAATTAATAAAGGTATTTCATGAGGAATACCTTGATGAATTTGATCCTGATAATGACAGACCTACCATATCAGCCATTCAGGGAAATTTAAACATCTTAGGCTTTAAGGAAATTCAAAATATAGGAGGGACACTAAGTGCTACAAATACCCTTAATTTAATTAGCAATGTGCTCAACAGTAAAGTAACTAATCAATCAGTTGGTTTATTTAAGATTACCAAAACCGTAATATTTCGTACCAGACAGGTGTGTACTAAACCGTTTATCATATGTTGGGAGCGACGGCCTAGGGTAACAATAATTACAGAAAGTACTGTTAGAGAGAAGCTAAAGGGGAGTTCAATAAAAGCAGGATTATTTGCAAAAAATATCGTGATAGAGACTGGTTCTCTATACACAGGTGAAAGAAATAATGCATTGTCGGATCAAGAGCTTAGTAAAAAAACACAAAACACAGAAGATGACTCACCGGAAGCACCGCCTAAAGAAGATGATGAGAAGATAGAGGATACTAAGGTTGCAGAACCCGATAAAACAATAGAAGAGGAAGAGGTTGAGCCCAATAACGAGGCAACAGGGATTGAATATACCGAAGCACAATATGACGCATCTATGGTGGGCAATGTTACAGAATCTTTACCAACTAATCCTTATGGTCTTTATTTGCCAGCACAAGATTCTAACGCCCAATATCTTTATGAAAAAAACGCTTTATATGTTACAGATGAGCATTCGCAACTGGATATTAATTATTTGGCTGAAAAATTAAGAATAAAAGACACCACCAGAAAACTAGGCAATACAGATTTTGAAATACAATTAATTAAAAAACAAGCGCAAAGGTTAAACGCAGTTTCGTATCTAGAATATGGTGACGACTTCACCATGATGCAGACTCTTTATGATAATGCTGCAGAGTTCATTAAGGCGAGTAAGCTACCTCCTGATAAGGTGAGTAAGCTATCTCCTGATGGTACGCCAGTTAAATCTAAGCCAATGCACATTATGACAATTCCTGTATATGGCATGCCATTAACAGACAGTCAAATTGCCTCTCTTGATAAGCCCATTATTTGGGAAGTATATCAAAAAGTTGCCTCCGGTGAAGTTGTTAGGGTGCCAAGGCTATATATCCCCACAAAATTTAAAGCAAATGACGCTATGATAATGGCGACTGGCAATACCAATATTGATGTTACTTATCTATTGAATGCTGGGGGAGAGATTAAATCAGATTCTTTGTAAATTACGACAAAAAACGACCTTGATGTTATTTCTGGAAAAATTAGTGGTGGCACGGTCATATTAGATGTAGGTGGTAATATTAATCTTGAAACCTTGAAAGTGCGTCATGGCACAGTGAATAATTATCATGAAGAATTTCTAGACAAGACTACAATTAGTGCCACTACAGGGCTTAGCATTAAAACCAAAAATGATTTAAATGTGACGGCCAGTGATATTATTTCTGGGGGCGGTATAAATATTCGAACGGATGGCGAGGTAAATATCAAAAATATTACCCTAGAAAAAAGCACCTATTCTACTTCACACAGTAGTTCTGGTTTTTTAGGTTTAAATTCCACGGAAACCACAACCACTACAACAACACAAACAGCTGTTCAATCCAACATTCAAGCTGATGGCGATCTCAGCATAATCGCTCAAAAAAATCTTAATATTGAAGGGGCAAATATAACAAGTCAGGCAAGAGTTATCTTAGGTAGCACACAAGGTGATGTCAATATCACAGCACAAAAATTGACCGATACAGAAAACACAACCGTTAAGAAAAAAGAATTTGGATTTAGTACAGATGCTGATGAGGGAGAAAGAACGGCAAATGTTACGCTCTCATTCACTACCACCACCACCAACACCTCTAAAGTAGACACAACACACATAGGATCAAATATTAGCGGCGACAATGTTGTTATTTTTGCAGAAAATACAGCAAATTTTGAAGGCGCTACATTGGATTCCAAAGGAGATTTAGTGGTAAAGGCCAACGATGTTAAATTTAAGGCAGTTTATGATGAGTCAAAAATGAACGAAGATACATCCGAGGTAAAGCTAACACTTTCAGCCAATGTAGATGTTGATAACGCCAGTGTGGGCTCTAAGCTTACGGTTACCGATTCCGAAGATTCTTCTTATCAAAGGCAAGCACGAACTTCTAGATTGAATGCTGCAGGCAATCTGGTAATAGTGGCCAACAACAGTATTGAAAATGAGGGCACCCAGGCTTTTGCAGGAGAGGGGATTATGATTAAAGCCAAATCTGTTCACAATTATGCAGCCAAGAATATTCAAAAATTATCTAAAAAGGAGCAAAGTGTTGCAGTGGGCATTAGCTACGGTGTGACCAACAACGGCATGGGATCGTCTATAGACGGTGCAATTAAGCATGCTAATAACGAAGATGAAACAGATACGAAAACAGATGAAAGATCTGGCATGAATGCGAAAGAGTTGCTTAATAACAATAAGTTAGGAACAGAAGACGATCCTCAAGTTTCTATTTCATTGGCACCCCCCTCAATACAAACAACCATTACAAATGATAATGCAAACAGCAAGAGTAGAACCAACTCCATCACATCAATCACCACGAATTTTAAATCAAAAGGAGGCATTACCTATGATGTTGAGGGTGCCATTAGAGATGTGGGTACCAACTATGAGGCGTCGGGCGATATTGTTATAAATGCAGCGGATTATACGAATAGTCAAGCCAATAATATTACCGAACAATTAGATGAAAGCGACAATACTGGCGGCACAGCAACATTAAGTGTTGATGCCACAGCTGAGGCTACTGCAGGTGTTACTGGTTATTTGAGTAGCAAGAAAGACAAAACGGTGTCTAGCACTGCTGTTGTTGGCAGCTTTAAAAGTGGTGGCAATATTAAAATCAATACCACCAACAAAGTATCATTAGAAGGCACAAACTTTGAATCAACAGGCGGTATTGATATTTATGGTGCCAAGGGGGTTGATTTTAAGCAAGCCACCAACACAACAACCGTTCTATCAGACAGCAGCGATACTGATTTTAGTGGCAGTGTAAGTGTTGAGTTGACTTTAACGGGTGGTAGTGTTAGTGCAAGTGCAAATCATATGGAGAGCACAAAATCCAAGGTCGCAACCACAGGAGTGGCTTCCACGATTAAATCTGGGGGTGCGATCAATATTTCTTCTGGCGACGGCGACTTAAGATTACAAGGAACCAATATAGAAACAAAATCAGATGTTTCTTTGTCAGGTGATAATGTGGTTTTTGAAGGACTCACAAGCACCACGATTGAAAAAGAAAAAACCGATGGTGGCGGTGCTGATATTGGTGGTGGAGGAGGAGTATCTGGCGTTCATGGTAATTTCGGACTTAGAGTGACTAGGATTAGAAAAGACATTAATATAACTACGGTTACAGGCGGATCAATTAAGAGTAAGAACTTAACTGTTAATGCTAAAAATAAAGCGCATTTTATTGGCACACAAGTTGATGCTGATTCATTGAATATTGATGCCAAAGAATTAACCATTGAGTCCGCACAAAGTACCCACAAAGAAGACAATAGTAAATTTAGGTTAGATGTTGCGGTTGAATTTTCCGCAGGCAAGGGAAATAATGGTGCCAATTTTCATGTTGGTTTAGAAAAGAACCATAAAAAAATAAACAATGTAACTAATCAAAATGCGACTTTTAATATCAAGAACAAAACCACACTAAATGTTAAAGGTGATGTGCTTCTTGCGGGTGCAAATCTTAACTCTGGTGGCACAGTAGAGGGCAATATTGGCGGCAATTTAAAAGTAGAAAGCAGGGCTGATATTATCCGAGAAGATATTCAAAAATACAAAATGACTGTGGGTGGTGGCACGCCTGCAGGGGTTAACAAAAAATCTTTTAAAGCGGGCAATGCTAGATCCAGAGGGGGCATGGGAGGGGATACCGCCACAATGATTGCAGGATCAGGTTTATTTGTTAAATCTAGCTCAGAAAAGAAAGACAATCTAGTGATTGATCAAAGAAGTGGTATATCTGGCACATTAAATTTAAAAGTAGGTGGCAATGTAGAATTAAATTCAGCCGATGTGGATCAAAGCGGCCTAGAAGTTCAAGGAACAATCACCACCTCTAAGGTGAAAACTCGTACAGACGAAAGCTCTAGCAGTACCAACATAACAGCAACAATTCAAAGTGCACTTGGTTATGAAGGTATTAATAAAGTCTATCAAGGCGGATCCATAGGACCTGTTGCACCTAAAAGAGTTAGGAAGGGCTTAGGAAGAGGTGTGCGATCTTTAAAAAATAAAATTGTTGGTCAAACCCATATAAAAAGACCAACCAGCACACAAGCCACTGCACCTGAAAAGAGCACCCCAGTTGAGCAAGACAACAATAAAACGCCCAATGAAAATTCACAAGATGAACCTTCAAGCGAGCAAGACAACAACGAAACACCAGATCAACAACAAGAGGATAACACTGTAACTGAGCAAACGGAAACTGAGCAAACGAATACCCCTGAAGAAAGCACCCCAGTAACACAAGATAATAATGAAACAAAAACCCAACAACAAAAAACAAACAACGAAGATACCGATCAAGCGTCAGGCGGCAAACCAAAAGAACAATCTTCAGCAACTAAAAAGGGCGGTGTGGTGATCTATCAAGTAGGCACAGACGACATCATCACAGAAGCCACCAAACATCTCTCTGACAAACTTAAAATCAAACATGGTAAAGACAATGTAGTGGTGGTTGCAAAAGACAAAGAGGGCTTATTAAAACCACAAGATAACACCAATACCAGCGAACTAAAAGAAGACTATAAAGTCAAAATAATCGGCCATGTTAAAGGTGTAGGCGATAAAGCCACCATGGAAGGCAACACCCCAAAACAACTTTCCGAAGACCTAGCAACCATCCTCCCCAAAGGCACTTCACCACGCAAAGTATCCGTTGTTGGGTGTGGCTCAGGTAAATGTGACGAGGGCGGTAACAGTTTTGCATCAAATTTGGAAAAAAATTTACAAAACAAGGGTATGACTACTGAAGTTGAAGGTTTTACAGAAATCGTTGGCATGAGCAATAAGGGCAAGATACTTCAAGGTGATCAAGTGCCTAAAGATAAGCAAATGATGGAGGAAGGAGATACAGGAGATACGGAGCAAGTATCAGATGAAGAAAGAAAAAGATTGGATAAGAAAAAACAACAAGAAGAAACAACAAGAAAACAACAAGAAAAGTTTGATAAAGAATTAATAGATATAGCGCTTAAGTTGCAAAAGCTAGAAGAGCGGCGGGAAGCTACAGAAATTCTATATAAGGAATTGCATCAAAAATTACAGGAAGCAGAAGGTGAATTGCTCCAAGCCGATTTAGATGAAATAGCGGCACTCGGAATATCAAGTGAACATAGGAAGAAAACCGCTGAAGTAATAAGAATATCGAAAGCAATAAAAGAGCTATTGGTAGAATCCGAGGCTGTATCAAGCAAGCGAAAAGAGATAGGAATAGAGACAAAAGATACTGAATTTTTGTTTCTTGATAAATATATAGAAAAACTGGAGAGAGTCCAGTCTCTAATAATTAATGCAGAAGAAGAAACGATAAATATTCAAGGAAAGTTGGAAAAGGTAAATAATGCCATAAAAGAAAGTAAAGAATCACCAGTAGAATCAGGTGAAGAAAACCCACAGAAAGAAAAATTGCAAACAACACTAGACCAGCTAACAGCAGAGAAAAATGCAATAGAGCAGGAAATACATGCGTTATCAATAGAACGACTAGCAGTAGAAATGACAATGAATCAAGATCAACAAGTAAGAACGGAAGCAATAGTCAGCATGTCTGAAGAGGAAGTAAAAAGAATAAATAGTAGATTGAAAGTACTAGAGACTAAATTGAAAGCTACACATAATTTGAAACAGGGTTATGTGAGTAGGATTAGTGCAGTAAATAAGGCAATAACAAAGTTAAGAAGCCAATCGCTACAAGGCAAAGGGAAATCAAGGTATGCACGAGCTCAATTAGAAAGAAATAACAAAGATTTAGATCTTGCAAAGAGTCAAGCAAAAAAGATTGATAAAATATTTGATTCACTATTGGATGACAAGGAGTCTTTGACAGAGGAATTGGAAGTAACCATAGGATTCATCGATCAAGAGGGGAGTGACAAAGAATTAGAAAAATTCAAACAAGAAGCACTCAAACTAGAAAAAGATTTCCAAGAAATTAGAGGCAACAAAGCACAAGACACAGAAGACACCCTATCTAAAAAAGCCCAAAAAGCAATAATCACACAAGGTGCGATAGCTGGCATGAATAATTTGACACAAAGTATTGCCAGTGCCAAAGTATCAAGAGAAAAAATACTAAAATTCATTGCTGTATCTGATGAAAAAATAAAATCTCTGGAAGAAGGGCCCAAGCTTGAAGAGACAAAGAAAACAAGAAAAATGATGATTGTCAGGCAATTGAACGCCGATCAAGAACAGCGTGAGCGCATTAAAGAATTGAGAAACATAAGAGAATACTTAGAAAATCATACAACAACAAAACTCTCCGATAACGAAGCACTAAACAAGGATTTTGATCAAATACTACAAGACAGTGCAGATTTTACAAAAACCTATATAAAGAGCAAAGAAATTGTTCCCAATCTCAGAGATAAAGGCACCGAAGCCCTTGGAAGACTGGTTGCAGAGGATTTTGAAACAAATACGATTGAGAAAATCAACATTCTTTTTGATCAAGCACTATTAAATGCTACTGCACAAGATTGGTATAAGAAAATGCTTCTGAATAAAACACTCCCCATTTATAAACGCCTTGAAATATTCTCTGATTTGGAAGAAGAGGCCGCTAAAGCGAGTCTAAATAGGGAAAAAAGAGCTAAGAGACGCAATGGCATTGGATTGACGATCAATGAACTACGCGTAAAGAAAGAGCAAGAAGAGGTTTTGAAACAACAGGAAAGAGAAACAAGGCGAATTGTCAAAGACGCTAAAAAACAAGAACAAGAGGAAGCAAGAAATAGAATAGTAGAAGAAAATAAAAAAATAAGAGACGAACGCATTGCGGCGAAGAATGCAGCACTATTTGAACTCCGAGCAAAAGAAGATGCAAATGCTAAACTCAGACAGGAGAAAGAGCAAGCATACAAAGAAGAACAAAAAGAGAGAAAGCGTGCACAACTAGAAATTTCGAAGAAGCTCAATGAGGCCGAGAAAGAGAGGCAAAATCAACCCGTTGACCTTAGTAAATACAACCTAACTTATAGACAAGTAAAGTACGGGAACTGGAGGAGGGCACTTAATCAAGAGGTAATAGAAATAAGGTACGCAAGAGGCAGTCATCACAGTGTAAGAAAAGAAGTCGAAGGAAAATTGGTAGTCATAACATTAGAACTAAAAGCAGGCAATGAAATAAAAGCCTCTGCCATAGAAAATATGAACTTAAAATTTCAGCTTAACAGAGGCACCTTGGAGGCTCTTGGTGTTATTATTAACGAGATAAGAACACCAAACAACGAAGATACCGATCAAGCCTCAGGCGGCAAACCAAAAGAACAATCTGAAACAAAAAAAGATGGCAGTGCAGTGATCTATCAAGTAGGCACAGACAATATCATCACAGAAGCCACCCAACACCTCTCCAACAGACTTAAATTCAAACATGGAGAAGGCAATGTAGTGGTGGTCACAAAAAACAAAGAAGGCTTATTAAAAATACAAGGCGACACCAGCAAACTAAAACCAGGCTATAAAGTCAAAATAACTGGCCATATTAAAGGTATAGGCGACAAAGCCACCATGGAAGGCAACACCTCGGAACAACTTTCCGAAGACCTAGTAACTATCCTCCCCGAAGGCAATTCACCACGCAAAGTATCCGTCGTTGGCTGTGGTTCAGGTAAATGTGATAAAAACAATAACAGTTTTGCATCAAATTTGCAAAAAAATTTACAGAAAAAGAATGTAATTACTACAGTCAAGGGTTACTCAAAAGATATTAGTATGAGCGTTAAGGGTAAAGTACTTCAAGGTGAACAAGCATCTGCAGATAAGAAAATGATGGAGGAAGGAGATACAGGAGATACGGAGCAAGTATCAGATGAAGAAAGAAAAAGACTGAATGAAAAACAACAGAAAGAACAACAAGAAAAGCTGAATGAAGAATTAATAGATCTAGTGCTCAAGTTGCAAAAGATAGAAAAACAGCGGAAAGCTACAGAAATTCCGCATAGGGAATCCTATCAAAAATTAGAGAAAGTAATAGGTCAATTATTCCAAGTCAAATTAGATGCAACGGAGGCACTCGGAGAACCAAGACTTGGTAGTCAATTCAATGAAACAAAAAACAGGCTATTGGCAGTACAAAAAGAGCAATTGGAAGTGTTCAACGATATATCAAAAAGGAAAAATAAGATAGAAGAAGAATTACAAAAGTTTGAAGATTTGTTTAGCAGTAAATACGCAGAAAAACTAGGAGGAATGAAGGTTCTAATAAATGATGTAGAAGAAGAAGAAAAAAATATTCAAGAAAAGTGGGAAGAGGCAAATAAAGATATAAAAGAAAGTAAAAAGCCAGTAGCAGAATCAGGTGAAGAAGATCAGCAGAAAGAAAAATTGCAAACAAAATTAGACAAGCTAACAGCACAGAAAAATGCAATAGAGCAGAAAAAACAGGCGTTATTAATAGAACGGATGACAGTAGAAATGGAAATGACTCAAGAGAAAATAGCGAAACTTGAAGTAATAATTGATATAGCTATAAAGGCAATAAATAGAAAAAAATATGAGTTGGATGTGCTAAATATTAAAATAAAAAAAGTACAGAGTTTACAACTGAGGTATAAGAATGAGGTTGCTACATTAAATAAAAAAATAACACAAATTGCACAAAGTCAAAAACCTAAGAGAAAAAAAGACTTGCTAACAGAAGATGCAAAAAAAGATTTACATATTGCAAAGAGCAAAGAACAAAATATTAATTCAATGCTTGGTTTAATATTGCAAGACAAGGAAATTGTGATAAGTAAAACGCAAAAACTCTTAGCATTAGATTCCCAAGGGTCAGTGGCAGAAATTGGGGAAGAAAGAGACAAAGCACTAGAGCTAGAAAAAACATACCAAAAAATTACAGGCAACACAGAAAACTCCTTGTTTGACATGGTCCAAGAAAAAATAGCTATCCAAGGTGCATTCACTAGAATAGAAAACTTATCACACAGTATTTCTGAAGCTGAAAAAGACAGAGAAAGCGCTTTAATGCTGATCGAAAAATTGAATGAAAGAATAGTACAACCCGAATTAGAGGTCAATAAAAGGGCCAATAGTGAGGCACTCAGAAAAACAAAGATTATCTATCAATTGAACGCTGATCAAGAACAGCGTGAGCGTATTAAAGAATTTAGAGAAATAGAATACCATTTAAAAAATGTATTAGGTATAACAACCAAAGCTCAAGACATTGAGAGTGAAAAACGAGAAAATGAATTTAGCAAAATACTAGAAAATAGCCCAGAATTTACAAAAAAATATGTCAAGAAGGAAGGGATATTCCCAAATCTCAGAGAGCAAGGAAATGAGGCACTTAAAAGGGCGATTACCGAGGAATTCGAACAAAAAAATACCAAAGAGACACTCTTGCCATTGCTTAATGACTCGAGATTAAGTTATAAGGATGAAGATGAATATAGGAATCTGATTTTAAATCAAAAACTTCCAATTTACGAACGCCTTGATGTATTCTCTAGATTAGAAAAACTAGCTAAAGATGCTAATGAGACCAGGAGAATAAGAGCTGATAAAAACAATAGAACTGCAGAAAATCTAGCGCAAATACAAGCACGAAAGATAATAGAAGAAGAACAAAATCAGCAAACAAAAAGGAGTGAAAAAGAATTCCTAGCAACAAAAAAACAAGATCAAGTTGATAGAAAAAAGAAGAAAGATGAAAAACGGCAAGTCAACATAAAAAAAGAAAAAGAAAGGGTGCAGAAGGCAAAAGAAAGACAAGAGGCTGAAATTCTGGAAGAAACCACAAAAAGACGCGTACAATATTTTTTAGACTATCAAGAAAAATACCCAAAAGTCTTCGAAAACGCTAAAAGAGGACAGAAAAAAGAGGACAGAAACAAAGAGGCGCTAAGAATAAAAAAAGAGCAGAAACTAAAAGAAGCAAATGAACAAAATCAGGCCGACAAAGATGAGCGGAGTAAACCTGTTGATCTCAATAAATATGGTATCTCTTTTAAAAAGGTTAAGTATCGCAAGTGGGAGAAAGGACTCAAGAAAGAAAAAATAAGAGTCCAAATGTTTAGAAGAACAGCAGGAGATCATCACACTTTAAGCAAAGAAATAAACGGCGAAATGAAATATATGACGGTGCCTGTATCACCAGGCGCTGATGTACCCGCTGGGTATATCAACGATATGAATTTGGAATTTGGCATAAGTAGGGCAACCTTAGAAGACATTTTCAATGTAAAAATTCATGAATTAAGAAGCCCTAATCCTGCTCCCACAGAAGAACAAGCAAGTGCCAGTACCGATGCAAACTCACAAAAAACTCGCAGGAAAACAAAAACCCGACAACAAAAAACAAACGACAAAGACATAGGTCAAGCCTCAGGCGGTAAACCAAAAGAACAATCTTCAGCAACTAAAAAGGGTGGCGTGGTGATCTATCAAGTAGGCACAGACGATACCATTACAGAAGCCACCAAGAATCTCTCCGACAGACTTAAGAGCAAACATGGCGCAGACAATGTAGTTGTGGTTACAAAAAACAACGGCTTATTGATAGTAAAACCAGACGACATAGACAAACTAAAAGAAGGCTATAAAGTCAAAGTAACCGGACATATTAAAGGTATAGGCGACGCCGCCACTATGGAAGGCAACACCCCGGAACAACTTTCCAATGACCTGGCAATTATCCTCTCCAACTCCAAAGGCAATCAAGCAAGCAAAGTATCTGTCATTGGGTGTAATTCAGATGAGTGTGACCAAGGCGGTAACAGTTTTGTATCAAATTTGGAAAAAAGTTTACGGAGTAAGGGTGTGACTGTTCCAGTCAAGGGCTATTCAGGAATTGTTGGTGTGAACGATAAGGGTAAAGTATTTGAAGGTGAACAAGTGCCTGTAAATAAGAGAATGATGGAAA
>CAJHWI010000062.1_pt1 | contig 15034 bp, 21 predicted proteins | sample 9196991 | NCBI WGS metagenome assembly CAJHWI01 (sample SAMEA7706185, study PRJEB36976) | symbiont metagenome | biome: Marine hydrothermal vent biome [ENVO:01000030]; feature: Bathymodiolus gill tissue material [ENVO:01001393]; material: Bathymodiolus-dominated oceanic mussel reef...
AAGGACACCTTATGAGGCTTTAGAGTATTGGTATAATTTAAAGCCTGATTTGTTTATCAGAGAACCTGATATGTTTCGGAGTGTGATTTTTGGAGATAGGGAACAACGTGGTGAAACCTGACACATATAAATACATAGCTATATCTTTCTGTTAAAATCATCACTTCTAATTGTATTGTCAGGAGTTATTTTATGAAGAGTAAGTTAAATTTTGTTATTATTTCAACAGTTCTACTCAATTTATTCGGGTGTGCTGCTCAGGAGACCCATAGGACTATTGTGTCAGAGCGTGTTAATTCTTCTCAACAGAAGTATAACGGTGTTCGTGTAGATATCGCTATTGGCGTTTTTCAAAATCGCTCTGACTATATGCGTGGTTTGTTTTCTTCTAATTCAGACAAATTAGGCAATCAATCAAAAACCATTCTTAAAACACATTTGCAACAAAGTAATTATTTTAATGTAATGGATCGCCAAAATTTAACGGGCAATACACAAGAAGCAAAGCGATTAAACCTTAAGCAAAATATTAAAGGTGCGCATTATGCTGTAACGGGAAATGTTACCGAGTTTGGTCGTAAAGTAACGGGACAAAAAATGTTGTTTGGCATCTTGGGATCAGCAAAGAAACAAACTGCTTATGCAAAAGTTTCTTTAAATATTGTTGATGTTTTAACTTCTCAAATTGTTTACTCCACACAGGGCGCAGGTGAATACGCATTAAACCACGAGGAAATGCTTGGTTTTGGTAGCACTGCTGGATACGACGCAACATTAAATGGAAAAGTACTTAATTTAGCCATTATGGAGTCGGTTAACAACATGGTTAGCGACATACAGAATGGCACTTGGAAGGTTAACCCGTAATTATGTTTCATAAATATTTAATCGTATTGTCAATTAATGCAGTATTGTTGAGTGGCTGTGTCTCTAACAATAGTTTGTATTATTGGGGTGAATACGAGAGTGTTGTGCGTCAGTCTTATGTTGATCCAGGTTCGATGGATGTGCAGACACAAATTGAAAAATTGAATGTTGATTTGCAGAAAACTGAAGCTAGTGGCAAAAAGATTGCACCAGGTATTTATGCACACTTAGGTGTGCTATATGCCGAACAAGGAAAGCGTGAACAATCTAGGGCTGCATTTTTACAAGAAAAGAGTTTATTTCCAGAATCTAGCATATTAATTGATGGTATGCTTAATCGCGTTAAGGAAAATCAAGGAAACTAATAATGAATAGATTATTTCAAAGAATAAGCTTGGTGGCGATATTTGCTACATTTATCTCTGGTTGTCAAACTGTAGAGCCTTATGACTATACAGCATTCAAGAAAAGTAAGCCCAGGTCAATTGTTATTATTCCTCCAAATAATAATTCTATTGAAGTTAATGCGCCTTATATTTACTTGTCTACATTGACCAGACCGCTAGCCGAAAAAGGTTATTATGTTTTACCTGTTGCGGTAATTGATAGGTTTTTAAAAGAAAATGGTCTTCCAACGCCTGCAGAAATGAACAATATTTCTTTGGATAAGATTGACAAGCATATTGGCGCTGACGCAGTACTATATATTACCATTGAGGAATGGGGTCAGAAGTTCTTAGTGTTTTCTTCTGTGACCGAAATTGCAGCCAGACTTAAGTTGGTTGATGTTAAAACAGGTGTTGTTTTGTGGGAGTCAACCGCTTTTGCTAGTAAGAATTCTGGCGATGGGGGCGGCTCTCTTGCAGGAATGTTAATAAATGCAGTAGTTTCTCAAGTTATGGAATCTTCAATTGACAGATCTCATGAGACAGCAATGCTTGCCAATATTATTGCCATTAATAATAAAGAGCGAGGATTGCTTGATGGACCTTACAAAGTTCCTAAATAGCCCTCTAAAAGGGTTTAAAAGTCAATTTCAATATCTAGCTTGCCTTCACCGCCATAGTGCTTTTGTAAGTTAACTGCATTATTGAGTGTAATTTTTTGTATTCTGGCATTATCCGTGCTGACTTGAACGACATATTTTGGATTAGCTGCTCCAACATTTAGTGTTAACAGTATTAAGGTAGTAATGCTTGGTGGTATTTTTTTACCCCCAAGAGTTATATAAAAATATCCTTCAAATAAAAGGTATAAAATTATTCTACACCATTTTTTTGAGTATGGCGTAATAGAAGCCATCAAACTCATAACAGGGTATTTGCTGTTTGCCATGAGTGGTTTCAAGCCCCCAATCAAGCGTGATTTTCTCCTCTATTGCATCTGAGTGGTTTTGTAAAAACTGCGCAATTTGCTCTTCATTTTCACTTTTTAGGATGGAGCAAGTGGCATAGAGTAATGTTCCACCTGGCTTAAGCATTGTCCATAAATTATTGAGAATGTCTTTTTGTAAAGTAACCAAGGCGCTAATATCTTTGGGTTTGCGTAGTAATTTGATATCAGGATGACGACGAATAACGCCAGTGGCTGAACAGGGTGCATCAAGTAAAATTTTGTCAAAATGTTGGCCATCCCACCAATCTTGTGTTTGTGCTTTTCCTTGAAAAAGCGTGATATTTTTAATACTAAACCGCTCAATGTTTTCTTGCACGCGTTTAAGTCTATCAGCGTCACTGTCTAATGCAATAACCTTAGATAGGGGTGCTAGCTCACTTAAGTGTGTGGTCTTTCCACCTGGTGCACAGCAGGCATCTAAAATTAAGTCAGTGTTTTTTGGATTTAATAGTGGTGCAGCTAATTGCGCTGAAGCATCTTGTACAAAACATGAGCCTTTATCGAAATTTTGAAGGTGATAAACATTAACGGCTTGATTTAATAGTCGTGCCTGTGGTGCGACTTTAATGTTGGTGGCATCAAGATGTGTGTCAATATTATGCTGTGGATGCAAGCGAAGTGTCATGGGTGCTTGGGTGTTATTTTGGATAAATATTTGCTCAAAATTATCAGGGTAAGTTTGCTTGATTTTTTTTAACAGCCAAGTTGGGTGTGAGTGATGCGTTTGCGTTAAAATTTTATCTTTATCACGCTGGATTTGCCTAAGGATGGCATTGACTAATTTTTTTGCCCAAGGCTTATCAAGCCCATCAGCAATATCAACAGTCTCATAAATACTGGCGTGCTGTGCAATATTAGAATGAAGTATTTGATAAGCACCGAGTAACATTAGACAATGGATATCTAAGTCTTCTTTTTCAAGTGAATGCTTTAACAACCCAGAAACAATGTCATTGAGTTGATGATAAAAACGAATGGTGCCAAAAACCAAAGACTTTGTTAGTGGACTAACATCTTGCGGATAAGCAAAAGCAGAAAGTGATTTTTTTTCTAAAACAACCCAAATAATCGCCTTTAAAGCGAGTACTCGAGTGCTACTCTCCAAGCGTTTGTTTGATTATTTTCAAGAGTTTAGTGGCAGGTAAGTAACCTGGAATATGCGTGCCATCAGATAGAAAAATAGCGGGTGTACCCTGTACGCCTAGTTGCTGTGATAGTTGCAATTGCTGTGCAACAGGATTAGCGCAGTCGCTTGAGTTAGGTACGATATTCTTGGTTTTGTAGTCATTCATTGCCTTGATCTTGTCTTTTGCACACCAGATTTTTTCCATTTTTCCTTGTGCTGCCGGGTGTAGCGATGCCAGTGGTGAAGCAAGATATTTTACTGTAATACCCAGTTCATTCATCTTGGGGACTTGTGCGTGGAGTCTTTTACAAAATGGGCAATCAACATCAGTAAATACATGGACACTATATTTTTCATTGTTTGCTGGATAGATAACCTTATCCTTGTCAGCAATGGTATTAATTAAAGATTGTTTGAGTGCATTAACACGAGTGCTAGACTTTAAGGGAGCAAGCGTTTCTAAATTAAGGACATCGCCTTTAATTAAGTATTTTCCGTCAGCTGAAACAAGTATCGAATCAATGGGGTTGTGGAGAATGACTTCATACACGCCGTTAAAGGGTGTTTTCATAATATCTTTGTGTTTAACTTCCCCAAAAAAACGGTTGAGTCCATTTGCGATATCAGCCTTATTGGCAAAAGAAATATTAGTAATTAGGAGTGAAACAACGAATAATAATTTAAACATACAATGGCGGGGTGTGGAAATGATAAAATTATACGCATTTTATAAGAATGGATTGTAATAATAATGAAATTTAAAATTAATAAATTTACCACAGAAGCACAAGTCGTTTTTGATAAGACGCTTAAATTGAACAAGGTGGAATTTGAGAGCGCTAATAAACTAAAAATTGGACTAGGAGAGCAAGCACTTAATGGGAAAATGCTACAAAAGTTGGCAACGACTTTGGCAAATACCGCCAATCAGTTCAATTTAAAAGCGTTGTTTTTACCTGTGCTTATCTCTGTTGAAGCTGATGATTTTGTTTATATTGTCACTCAAGCGATAGCGAATAATGACTATCAAGTGCAAAAAATTGATGCAGAGACGCCTAAGGAAAATGCATTGCAAGGCGTCACCTTTGAGAGTGGTAAGCAAAGTAGTATTGATAAGGCGTTGGCAACTGTCAATGGTATGGCGCTTGCTCGTACATTGGGTGATATGCCTTCTAATATCTGTACACCCACTTATTTAGCACAAACAGCGCAGGAGTTGGCAAAAAAATTTGGGCTTAAATGTGAAGTGCTGGAAGAATCCGATATGTTGGCACTTGGTATGGGTTCGTTGTTGTCGGTTTCTAAGGGTTCAATTGAACCGCCAAAATTGATTAGCCTAAGTTACCAAGGTAAGGGTAATGCCAAACCGATTGTTTTGGTGGGTAAGGGTGTGACTTTTGATAGTGGTGGTATTTCTCTTAAGCCTGGTGCAGGCATGGATGAGATGAAATACGATATGTGCGGTGCAGCTTCTGTACTTGGGGCGATGCGTGCGGTAGCTGAGATGAAACTTAAAGTTAATTTAACCATTGTGGTGCCAGCGGTTGAGAACATGCCAGCACACAATGCATCAAAACCAGGCGATGTGGTGAAATCAATGTCAGGGCAAACCATTGAAATTCTCAATACCGATGCTGAAGGGCGTTTAATTTTGTGCGATGCACTAACTTACGCGCAAAAATTTGACCCAGCAGTGGTGATTGATGTTGCAACTTTAACAGGGGCGGTAATTATGGCATTAGGCAAGCATCACTCAGGTGTGATGGCGAATGACCAGAGCTTGGCTGATGATTTGATTGAGGCAGGCAAGAGTGCGATAGACACAGCGTGGCAGTTGCCACTTGACGATGAATATGATGAATTACTCCAATCAAATTTTGCCGATATGGGTAATATTGGCGTGTGTGGGGGAGGTAAGGCAGGTAGTGTCATCGCTGCTTGTTTTTTGTCTAGATTTACCAAAGATTATCGTTGGGCACACCTAGATATCGCAGGTACTGCATGGGTAAGTGGCGCCAAAAAAGGTGCAACAGGTAGGCCAGTGCCATTATTAACACAATATATTTTGAATCAAATTTAAGAAGAATTATGTCAAGTTTTGAAAATGTAAGCGTTGTTAAAGCTGCCAATATTTATTTTGATGGCAAGGTGAATAGTCGTACTATTGAGTTTTCCGATGGTAGCAAGAAGACTTTAGGTATTATGATGGTGGGTGATTATGAGTTTGATACCGATGATAATGAATTGGTGGAAATTCAAGCGGGTGAGGTAGATGTGTTATTGCCTAATGAAAGTAAATGGCAAACTTTTACCAAAGGCACTTCATTTGAAGTGCCAAAAAATGCTAGCTTTAAGCTTAAAGTAAAAGAAGTGCTTGATTATTGCTGTTCTTACTATTAACTTTTATCAAGCCAAACACCTAAGCCTTGAGCGCAGATTTCTAAGTCACTTTTAAAAACCTTAATTTGTTGAGTTTCATCTAAGACAACACCATGTTGCTTAGCAATCTCTAGTAAGTACTCAAGCAAAGCTTGTTTAATGGCTTTATGACGATTTATATGGCCCTGCATTTGTTTAGCAATATTAGTAAAACCATCAATATGCGCTATCAACATATCAGCAGATTTTTGTGTGAATTCGATGCGGTTAAAATGCGTTAAGTAAGCGTATTTTGGTTGCAATTCCATCAGTTGTTTAAGGGTATTTTTCCAGGCATCGGGGTCAAATTGAATTGGTGTCGTTGGCGGGAAAATTAACTCTCCTTGCGTGGTGTCAAGCTCTCTGTAACTTACACCCAAGGTATCACCAGAGAAAATGCCACGGGATTTTTCATCCCAAATACATATGTGGTGTCTAGCATGACCAGGGGTGTCAATGAATTTTAGTGTACGCTCTCCAAGTGTGATGCTATCAAAGTCTTTTGCAATGGTAATTTTATCTTTAGGTACTGGGATTAAATCGCCTAAGTATTGCTTGAAGAACAATTCACCATATACCTTAATCACCCCAGAGCGTAATTTTGATGGGTCAATTAAGTGGTTTGCACCGTATTCATGTACAATGATTTTAGCATTGGGTAGGTACTTGATTAACTCACCTGCACCACCTGCGTGGTCAAGATGAATATGGGTTAGAATAATGTAATCGACATTTTCTCGTTTAATGTTTTTTTCATTAAGTGTTGCAAGTAGCATCGGTACCGATAGATAACAGCCAGTATCCACAAAAGCGGCGCGTTTATTGTCTTCAATCAAATAAGCGGCAACAAAATCATTGCGTATATGCTGTGTGTCAATACAAGTAACGCCAAAATCAAGGTCAAAGTAAATGGGTTTCATAAGTGTGTTATTTTAAGCAATAAAAAACCGCTCAAAAGAGCGGTTTTTAAAATAACCACAGACTTTTTTAGAAGTCGCCTGTTGCACCGGCTTGTTGAATAGCATCAATTGTTGCTTGGACTGCGATTGCTTTTTTGAGTAATTCAGGTGGTAATGGTGCACCACCATAAATCATAAGGTCCATATCTAAGGTGTAAATCCATTTTTTCCCTTGTTTGTCTTCAATCACTGCAAGACGACAAGGCAGGTATGCTGAGAATGCATCTGAATGGTCAACCATTGTCATCGCTATTCTAGGTGAGCAGTATTGATAAATCTTTAAATAACGCTGCTTTTCACCCGTTTGTAATTCAACCATTTCTGAAAGTGGTAACATACCCACCGAACGAATACTTCTTTCTATTGCAACAGATTCCATTGCTTCTTCTATATCTTCGTTTGAAAGGTCATCAGCCACTGGAATGCGTACGACAGAGGCCATAGTGATATCACCAGTATCAAGCAGTTTGTTGGTCATTGGCATATAAACTTTTTCCATTGCATCTGGGTGTAGCGTTGGTGAAATCATCTCGCTGATAACTTTGCTGGTTACGCCGTATTGCACTTGTAATGACACCATGTAGTAAGTTGCGATTGCACCGATAACTATCAGTATGTTTTTAATTATATTCATCTTATTTCCTCTCATTAAAAGTTAAAACAATGATGCATTCTAACAGTTTGCTTATATAGTGCAAATGTATCAGTATATGATAATTTTCTTATATAGATGATGCTTGGGACTATACTACATGCAAGCCATTTAGCACAATATTAGTCAAGCTAACCACACCCACTATTTTTCCGTTGTCTAACACCGGACAACGAGATAAACCAAGGCGAGTCAATAGCCTAGCACAATAACGAATATCCATATCGGAATGGACAGAAATAACAGGTTTGGTCATGATTTCATAGACATTAACACGCTCAAGCGCTCGGTCTTTAGCAATAACTTTAGAGGCGATATCGGCAATTAATACTACGCCATATTCATCATAATCATGAGATTTATCAACCAAAAGCATTTTGGTTTTTTTGTGTTGCATATCATTTAATGCATTTTGCACGGTGCATTTTGAATCGACAATATCGACTTGCGTCCACATAATATCTTTTACTAAGGTGGGTGCTGTATTATTTATCATTATATTTTCTCCTCTACTGTGTGTGTTAGTGCTTGAATCTGATGGACCACGCCAAGTGCATCCTCTACATCAATTTGAAAGGCGATGCCCTCTTGAGCATTGCATTCGAAATCTCCCGCTTGCGCAATGGTTTCTAATATGTTTCTAGAAAGGTGTTGCTCCACGAGTAGTAATAGTACATCTCTTGGCGTTTCAATGTTGAGCCCTAGAAATGTTTTGTTGTGTTTCAAACCCTCACCTCGGGCTTGAGAGATGATGGTTGACCCTGTAGCGCCCTTATCTCTAGCTGCTTCAAGGATTAATTCAGTTTTGTTGCTATCAACAAAGGCAATAATCAGTTTAAAGTGCATTATTTTTTTCTCCTATTTAAAAAATCTGTTATTTGTGCATATGCCAGCACACTCATAATCGGGAATAATGAAGCAAAGGCAATCAGTCCAAAGCCATCAATAATTGGGTTTCTCCCCTCAATTGTACTTGCCAAACCCAAACCTAGGGCGGTAACCAAAGGCACAGTAACGGTAGAAGTGGTTACCCCGCCTGCGTCATAGGCTAAAGCAATGATATTTTTTGGCGCAAAATAGGTTTGTATTAATACAATCATATAACCCATAATAATAAAATAGTGAATTGGTAACCCAGCTACAATACGGAAACTGCCCAACGAAATACCCACTGCAACACCGAGTGCTACGGTAATACGAAGTGACCAAACTTTAATAAAACCACCCGATACCTGATTGGCTTTGATGGCAACAGCCAAGAGTGAAGGCTCAGCAATGGTGGTGGCAAATCCAATGGCAAAGGCGAAAATATACACCCAATAGTAACTGCCCCAATTAGTATTAGTGCCAATAAAATCAACACTGGTAAGCTGGTCTGCCATGAGTTTTCCAAGCGGAAAAAGTGCTTTTTCCAGCCCAACAATAAATAAAGTCAGCCCAATCCACACCAAAACAAAGCCAATAATGACCTGCTTTAAATGCGGAATTTTCTGTTTAAGGATAAGAAATTGAAAGCCAAATAATACCAAAGCAATAGGGGCTACATCCCAAAGCATGTCAACAAAGGGTTGAAATAAATCTACCATAGCATGCCAAAAATCATCACAGCAATAATCGGTAATAGTGAGGCAATGGCAATCATACCAAAGCCATCAGTCATTGGATTTCTACCACGAATTGAACTTGCTAAACCAACGCCCAATGCAGTTACCAGTGGCACAGTAATAGTACTAGTGGTAACGCCACCAGAATCATAAGCGATACCAATAATATTGTCAGGTGCAAAAGCGGTGGTAATAATAACCCCTAAATAGCCACCGATAATTAAGTAGGTTAGCGACCACCCCTTGATGATGCGCAATACGCCCAACAGCACTGAGAATCCGACTGATATTGCTACTGTATAGCGAAGCATTTGTGCATAAGGTTGTAATTCTATTTCTTTTATTAAGCCACCGAGTTGTGCTACATTGGCAGCCTCATTGGCAACTGCAATGAGTGCGGGTTCTGCTACTGTGGTGCCAAAGCCGAGTGCAAAGGAAAATACCAGTAACCATATTATTGAGCCTTTTTTTACAAAGGCAAATGCCAAAGCCTCACCAATTGGAAAGAGCCCTAGATTTAAACCATAGACAAATAAAGTTAAACCCAATAGGACAAAGCCTGTGCCAAGAACGATGTCGAAAAGGTTGGGAATGTTTTGTTGTAGCACAACGAGTTGAAAAAAACCAATTACCAATACAATCGGAGCCAAGTCTTTGGCGCTGTCTAATAAGTTGTGACTAAATACTTTGAGTATTTTTTTCATGAAGGTGTCATTATAATGTAAGCCATGAAAGAAGTCGTTTTAATTAATGGAAAGCAACAATCTACACTCAGCGTTTTTAACCGTCTGATTCAATTCGGCGACGGTTTGTTTGAAACCTGCGTGGCTGAAAATACCAACTTATTATTTTGGTCACAACATTTTGAGCGATTAGAAAAAGGGCGTATACAGCTAAAAATCAATCCAGTGAGTGAAAAAGTGTGGCTAGAAGATATTAGTGCGGCACTAAGAGTTGCTAACATGACTAATGCAGTGGTAAAAATTATCCTTTCTCGTGGTGAAAGTAGGAGGGGCTATGGGTTTGAAGAGCGCATAGAGCCAACGCGACTTGTTATTGTATCTATGATGCCAGAAGTACCGAGTGAATATACACTGAGTATTTGTCACAGTGGCTATGCCAACAATCAATTATTGTCTAATATCAAGCATTGTAATCGCCTTGAGCAAATATTAGCACGCAGTGATTTGAGTGCTGATGAGTGCATTATGTTAGATGATAATGATTGTGTTATCTCAGTCACGCAAGGGAATATTTTTGCTATAAAGCATAGAGTATTATTAACACCAAATTTAGACAAATGCGGTATTGCAGGTACGCGTCGTGCTGTGGTATTGAAAATTGCCGGTGAATTAGGCTTGCAAGTTAGAATAGAGCCATTAATATTACAAGAATTACTGGAATGTGATGAGGTGTTTATTACCAATAGTGTGATTGGCATTAAAACAGTTGCCTCTATTGGTGAAAAATTTTTTACACAACAAATCATAACTCAAAAATTAATACAAATTTTTAAGAAAATTAAATAATGAAAAAACTTCTAATAGCCATTATCGTATTTGGATTGTCACTATTTTATTGGGCAAACAGCATTAAAGTCATTGAGCCGATTGTTTATCATATACCGTCAGGGGTTAGTGTTACCGCTATTGCGAACAATCTTGAAAAGCAGGGCATTATTCGCTCAAGTTTTTTTGTGCGTGTAATGGCTAAAGTTTTTGGTTCTTATTCAAAACTAAAATCTGGTTATTATGATGTAGTGCCAAATATGAGCACGATGGATTTGCTTGATGATTTTGCATTGGCAACAGTAGCAACCCGCAATGTTACTTTGGTTGAAGGTAAAACTGCGCTTGACTATTACCAGCAACTTGAAAGCAATAAGGCGCTCAAGTCCAATGGTTCATTTGTAAGAACGATGCAAATAGCGGGCATTCAACCACCTTATGAAGGGGTTTTCTGGCCAAACACTTATCGCTTTGAAGTGGGTGATAGTGTCGCCAGTATTTTTAGAAAATCTAATCAAATCCTAAGAGGAATATTAGCCATTGAATGGAAAAAACGCGACAAAAACCTGCGTTTTAGTAGCCCAGAGCAAGCATTAATATTAGCATCATTGATTGAAAAAGAAACCGCGCACAATGCTGAAAAATCACACATAGCTGGCGTATTTGTGCGTCGTTTGCAACGGGGTATGCGCCTGCAAACTGACCCAACCGTTGTCTACGCTTTGGGTAAATCATATCGTGGCTATTTAACACGAAAAGATTTAAGAGTTAATAGTCCTTATAACACTTATCGAAACCATGGACTACCTCCAACGCCGATTGCCTCAGTTGGCATTACTTCATTGCGTGCAGCGTTGCATCCTACATCAGGCGATAGTTTGTTTTTTGTTGCTAAAAAAGACGGCACTCATGCTTTTGCACGCACTTATGAAAAACATAAAAACAACATTAGAAAGTATCTAAAATAAGATTTTTGTATAACCATCTATTTATATGCAAAAGTCTCAGGGTAATTTTATGCAAGGAAAATTCATCACCATTGACGGCGTAGAAGGCGCAGGAAAAAGCACGCAAAGCGATCTTATTTATCAATATTTGGCAGATAAAGGCATTAATATTAAACGGACTCGTGAACCAGGGGGGACAGAAATGGGGGAAAAGATTCGCACCTTGTTATTGAGTAATTCCACAGGAAAAATGCACGCTGATACTGAATTAATGTTGATGTTTGCCGCTAGAAACGAGCACATTCAAAACAAAATAATACCAGCATTAGCGCAAGGTGACTGGGTGCTTAGCGATAGATTTAGCGATGCTTCTTATGCTTATCAAGGTGGCGGGCGTGGTTTAAGTATGGCGCGTATCTCACAGTTAGAAAGTTGGGTGTTGCAGAGCTTTACACCCGATATGACTTTTCTATTAGATGTGCCTGTTGAGATTGGTATGAAGCGTATAGAATCCAGAGGTGAAAAGGACCGTATTGAGCAAGAAAGCCTAGATTTTTTTAATCGTGTGCGTAATGTCTACATTGAGCGCTCTAAACAATATCCTGATCGTATTAAGCTTATTGACGCATCACAAAGTGTTGAAAATACTTTGAGCCAAATTCAAGAAATTTTGAAAATGCTATGACACTTCCTTGGCACCAAAACGCTTTTGCAAAACTTAAACAGATGATTGATCAAAACCATCTGCCACATGCGCTGCTGATCACAGGCATGCCGCGGATAGGAAAATTTGAGTTAATGCAGCAACTCGTTGGCGTATTAATCAATAATGACAAAACCATAGACAAGGATAATGTTCGGCAAGAACTAGACACTTCTGTATTGATTAGGCGTTCTAACTATCTTAATATGATTTATTGTCGCGCGGGTGAAATCAACCCAACAACTAAGAATCGCTCTAAAGATATTCGGGTTGATCAGATTCGCAAGTTTTGTGAAACATTGGGCAAAACTGCCAACGAATTGCAAATTGGTGTTATTTTTTATGCCGATCAAATGAATGTTAATGCTGCCAATAGTTTGTTAAAAACTTTGGAAGAACCTAGGAAAAATACTCTGATTATTTTACTGGCACACAATGCTAAAAGCCTACCTGTAACGATTGTTTCTCGTTGTCAAAGTATTCATATTGGCCCTGCTTATGATCAAGCAACACAAGCATGGATTGAACAACATATTGAACATAATGAAGATTTTGATGTGGCGCATTTGTTAGAAGTCGCACACGGTGTGCCTTTTAAAGTGCTGGATGAGCTCTCAGGCGATAGATTTATTCATTATCAAAAATGGCAAAATCAATTATTAAATATTGCCATCCACCCAATGACAATTAATCAAACAGAGGATTTTGATGGTGTTGAGGTTGAAGTGTTGGGTTGTTTACAGCATTTAGTGATTGAAGGTATTCGGCTTAAATCACTCAAGCGTGAAGGGGGTTTGGTTGAGCTTAATCAAATTATCATGGCGGCAAAAATCGATTTTTTGTTTAAATTATTAAACGATGTTTCACATGCGATTAATCTATCAAAAACCAATGCCAATATTAAATTATTATTGGATAATATACTGATTGTATGGTCACACATCACCCACTTAAAAACCTATCCACAGATTTTGGAGAATAAACAATGACAAACTCAGAACAACTTTTCAACGAAGCACAACAGGTGATTCCAGGCGGGGTAAATTCCCCTGTACGAGCCTTTAAAGGTGTGGGCGGCACACCGATATTTTTTACCCGTGGAGAAGGCGCTTATTTATTTGATGTTGATGACAATCAGTATATTGATTATGTCGGATCATGGGGGCCGATGATTTTAGGTCATGCCAACCAAAGTGTCGTAGCGGCAGTGGAACAAGCTTTACACAACGGCTTAGGCTTTGGTGCGCCGACGCAGATTGAAACACAACTGGCAAAAAAAGTATGCCAGTTGGTACCCTCTATTGAGCTCGTGCGTATGGTCAGTTCAGGCACAGAAGCGACGATGAGCGCTATTCGTTTGGCACGAGGATTTACAGGGCGTGATGACATTGTTAAATTTGAAGGTTGTTATCACGGACACTCAGATTCATTATTGGTAAAAGCAGGCTCTGGCGCATTGACACTTGGCGAGCCTAGCTCAGCAGGCGTACCAGCGGATTTTGCCAAGCACACCTTAACGCTTGAATACAATAATTTAGCACAAGTCAAACAAGTGTTTGCTGAAAAAGGCAAAGATATTGCTTGTATTATCGTTGAGCCTGTTGCGGGTAATATGAACTGCATCCTACCCGTTGATGGATTTTTGCAAGGTTTGAGAGAAATCTGTGATGAACACGGTACGGTGTTAATTTTTGATGAAGTGATGACTGGATTTAGAGTCGCATCAGGCGGCGCACAAGAAAAATTTGGCGTCACGCCTGATTTGACCACATTAGGAAAAGTCATTGGCGGTGGATTGCCAGTCGGCGCCTTTGGCGGCAAAAAAGCCATTATGGCGTGTATTGCCCCTTTGGGTGCAGTTTACCAAGCAGGTACACTCTCAGGCAATCCAATGTCAATGGCAGCAGGTCTGGCAATGTTAGAGGCGATTGATGCAGATAAAAACCTATATGCAAATTTAGAACAAAAAGCCCTTAAATTAACCAACGGCATTGTAACAGCAGCACGAAAGCATAATATTTCAATGACTTCTAATGTTGTCGGTGGTATGTTTGGCTTGTTCTTTACAGAGGTCGATACAGTGATAAATTTTGAGCAAACTTGTGCCTGTGATGTTGAGCGTTTCAATCAATTTTTCCACTTAATGTTAGCAGCAGGCGTGTATTTGGCACCCAGTGCGTATGAAGCAGGATTTGTTTCAACAGCACACAATGATGCTGATATTCAAAAAACCATTGATCTGGCAGACAGTGTCTTTGCTAAACTATAATTTTATATTGAAGTAAAGAAGGCAGTGCTTTCAAAACAACCCATAATCTACCCCTAAAAAAGACAACCAAGCCACGACTATACTCAAAGAAGTCGCAGGCACAATTCGCGCCGCCCTAGGTTCTGCCAACTCAGACAATACCAACCAACTGGGTAAGAAGGTTGCCACAGATATTAAAAACCAATCCATTAACAAAACCGAAGGCTTTGTGAACAACAAAGCCAATACATTTTTAAATGCATTTGGGGACTGTTGAAAATAAAAACCCAAAAAACAACCAAAAAACACCATATCTATAGTAAAATACTATTAATATCAATAACTTAAAAAAATAATGACCACTCAAACAGAAATCATCAACCTAGAAGACTTAGTTCCAACCAACCACCTCTATCGTAAATTCAGCAAACTTATTGATTTAGACAAAATAACCAATAAGCACTTAACCACAATTGCTGGTAATAGAGACCTTTGCATAACCCAACCAAAAAACCACCAATCTGATAAAATAACACCCATCTAAAACAACCATAAAACACCCAAAATGTCTTGGAAAAATATCCAACAAAATTCATTTGCAGATTCT
>CAJHWI010000063.1_pt1 | contig 12400 bp, 9 predicted proteins | sample 9196991 | NCBI WGS metagenome assembly CAJHWI01 (sample SAMEA7706185, study PRJEB36976) | symbiont metagenome | biome: Marine hydrothermal vent biome [ENVO:01000030]; feature: Bathymodiolus gill tissue material [ENVO:01001393]; material: Bathymodiolus-dominated oceanic mussel reef...
CAAAGAGAAAGGCAAGGGGCTATGGTAAAAAGCATTTTAAAACCATGGCTTATTTGCTTAGTGGAAAGTTGGATTTAAATCGGGTTAATGGGTTTTTACCCACTTGTTTTTAACAAGAGCCACAAAATAAGTGTTGCAATCCAATGTTTTGGCTAATTGTCTTTATTTTAATGCTAATATAGGGATACTTTAGGGGATAATAGCGAATTTTTTAAACACTTTCAATATCATAAAATGAACGATAAGCTTAGGAATATTGCCATTATTGCCCATGTTGACCATGGAAAAACGACACTGGTTGATAAATTATTGGAGCAGTCTCAGACTTTTAATGAGCGCTTTGAGTCAAGTGATAGAATGATGGATTCTAATGATTTAGAAAAAGAACGAGGTATTACTATCTCTAGTAAGAACACGGCGATTAAGTGGAATGATTATCATATTAACATTGTTGACACGCCAGGACACGCTGACTTTGGTGGTGAGGTAGAGCGTGTACTGTCAATGGTAGATTCAGTTTTGCTATTAGTAGATGCACAGGAAGGCCCAATGCCACAAACGCGTTTTGTGACTAAGAAGGCTTTTGACCAAGGACTTAATCCAATCGTGGTGATTAATAAAATTGATAAAGATGCAGCGCGCCCTGATTGGGTGATTGACCAAGTATTTGATTTATTTGATCAATTGGGTGCAACCGATGAACAATTAGATTTTCCAATTATTTACGCTTCAAGTATTAATGGTTATGCGAGTTTAGAAGACGATGTACGCTCAGGTGACATGACACCAATGTTTGAAACCATTGTGGATAAAGTAGCGGCACCCGATGTTGATGTTGATGCACCATTGCAAATGCAAATTACTGCTTTAGACTATTCATCATTTATTGGTGCGATTGGTATTGGACGCATTACCCGTGGCACAATTAAGAAAAATCAGCAAGTGATGGTGGTGAGCGCTGATGGTGCGCAGCGCAAGGCCAAAATTGCAGGTTTGATGGGCTTTATGGGTTTGGAAAAGATAGATACAAACAGCGCTGAGGCGGGTAATATTGCTTGTGTCACAGGTATTGAAGGTATTTCTATTTCAGATACGATTTGTGATGTTGAAACCGTTGAAGCCTTGCCACCACTTAGTGTGGATGAGCCAACAGTATCAATGGCATTTCGTGTCAATGATTCGCCGTTTGCAGGTCAAGATGGTAAATACATTACTTCAAGAAATATCCGTGACCGTTTGGATAAAGAGCTTATTTATAATGTGGCACTTCGTGTTGAAAATACACAAGACCCATCTGAGTTTTTAGTATCGGGTCGGGGTGAGCTACATTTATCTATATTGATTGAAACCATGCGCCGTGAAGGGTTTGAGTTGGCAGTAGGTCGTCCACAGGTAATTTTAAAAGAGATTGATGGGGTGATTTGTGAGCCGTTTGAAGATTTGAGCGTGGATGTTGAAAGTCAGCATCAAGGCACAGTAATGGAAAAACTCGGCGAGCGCAAAGGCGAATTAACCAATATGATGCCTGATGGCAATGGTAGAGTGAAATTAGATTTTAATATCCCTGCACGCGGTTTGATTGGTTTTAGAACAGAATTTTTAACTGCTACGACAGGCACAGGTTTAATGAACTCTTCATTTGATGCTTACAAGCCAAGAAAAGAGGGTGAGATTGGGCAGCGAAACAATGGTTCGCTTATTTCTATGACACAAGGTCAAGCAGTGGCATATGCGATTTTTAACTTGCAAAAATCAGGTAAATTCTTTGTTGAACACAATACTGATATTTATGAAGGTATGGTGGTGGGCATTCACTCGCGTGATAAGGATTTGGTGGTAAATGTTATGAAAGGTAAGCAGCTCACCAATGTTCGTGCCTCAGGTACTGATGAGGCTGTGTCTCTTACGCCTGCAATTAAGCTTGATTTAGAGCAAGCATTAGAGTTTATTGATGATGATGAATTGGTTGAAGTAACGCCAAACAATACGCGTATTCGTAAGCGTCTATTAACTGAAACTGAGAGAAAAAGAGCGCGCAATAGTTAATAAATCGCAAAAACTTATCATATTTATGATGTTATGAGTCCCTCGGTAACTATTTTTTTGTTTAGGTGTTTTGGTATACTAGTGCGTTATGGACAGTTTTTTTAATTTCTTTGTTAAACAAAAAAAGTTAGCACTGGTTTTTACCGTAAGTGTTATTGTTATTGGATTATTTTCTTTGTTCAATATCCAAAGAGACCAATTTCCTGCCGTAGATTTTGAGGTTGTTACTATTGTTACAACTTACCCTGGTGCTTCTCCTGAGGATGTTGAACAGAATGTTACTAATCCAATCGAAGATGAACTTCGAAGCATTACAGGAATTGATAACTTTTCCTCACTTTCTCGTGAAGGGGTTTCTAGTATTTTAGTAACACTATCTCAAGATACAAGTGATATTAGTGCCTTAAAACAAGAAATTACCAATGCAGTTGACCGAGTTAGAGATTTTCCAAAAGAGGTGGTGGACTTACCCAAAGTAGTCGACCAAAAAAACTCACTTAGAAGTATTTTAAAAGTGAACCTTAGTAGTGAAACTCTCTCTTTTTCTGAATTAAGAAATAGCGTCGATGCAATTGCCCGAGAGCTGGAGTTGGTTGATGGGATTTCTGAAGTGGTTAAGGAAGGATATTTAGACCGAGAAATCCAAATCAGAATCGATACTGATAAACTCTATCAATATGAACTATCCCTGCCGCAAGTGATTGATGCCATTGAAAAACGCAATCAGCGTTATACAGTAGGAAATAATCATGACATTATTAATGAAAAAACCATTGTCGTATTAGCCAATTTTGACAAAGCACAGGCCGTTGGTGATGTGATTGTTAAGTCAAGTTTTGATGGGCCTGTAATACGCTTAAAAGACATTGCCAGTATTACTCATGGCAATGTTGAGGAAAAATCTATCATTCGTGTTAATAGCAACAAAGGTTTTATTCTAAAAATTCGTAAGCAAGAGCAAGCAGACATTATTACTACTATTGATTCAATCAAAGAAAAAGTAAACGAACTGCAGAGTAAAAAATATCCAAAATTGAATATTTTTTATTCTTCTGATTTATCTAAATTTGTGCGTAATCGACTTGATATTGTCACCAAGAATGGTGTGATTGGTTTGTTATTGGTATTGCTTGTACTTGGTGTATTTTTATCTTTAAAAACAGCATTTTGGGTGGCACTTAGTTTACCAGTATCGCTATTAGGTGCAGTGGCACTATTAGGTGCGAGTGGTGAGACTATTAACCTAGTATCTTTGGCAGCAATGATACTGGTGCTGGGTATTGTGGTGGATGATTCAATTATTGTGGCAGAAAGCATCCATCGCTATAAGCACAAGGGAGGAGATAAATATCAGGCTGTTATACGCGGTTTTAAACGCGTTATTATGCCCGTAGTTACCACGATATTAACCACTATTTTCGCATTTTCATCTATGTTTTTAATGGATGGGACAATGGGTAAATTTATTTATGTTATTCCACTGGTGGTGATTTTCGCCCTTACGCTGTCTTTTATAGAAGTAACAATCGCCCTACCAGCACATCTGGCTGGTTTAGATGAAAAACCGCTTGGGCAAGCTTTGTTTGATAAAATTGAAAAATGGTTTGAAGGCTTTCTCAATAAAGTATTAAAGCTGCGTTATTTGGTGGTAGTAGTATTTCTAGTGGTTTTGCTAGGCTCAATATATTTTGCCACAACACAAATGCGCTTTACCTTGTTTCCTGCTATAGGTGCGGATGTAATTAATGCAAAACTACAAATGCCAGCGGGTAGTTCTCTGCAACATACAATGCAAATTAGTCAGAAAGTAGAAAAGTTAATTACCAAAATAGTGGGTGATGACTTAGATTCACTGACCAATACCATTGGTCGAGAATTTGACCATGTGGCAAAATTTAATATTGACTTGGTGCCTTCTGGGGAAAGAAAGCAACAAGTAAAAATATTACTATTACAGTTGAAAAATCACGCTAAAGACATTCCAGAAGTTGAAAAACTGACCTTTTCAGTTAAGCGACCAGGTCCGCCACAAGGTGAAGATGTTGAGATACAAGTTATTGGTAATAACGATGAGCAACGCCGAGGCGCTGCTAATGAAATTGAGAAAATTTTCTCCAATATCAAAGGACTAGATAATATTGATAGAGACGATAAGTTAGGTAAATCACGCATTGAAGTGGCACTTGATTTTGAAAAAATGGCAAGGCTAAATGTTGATTTTGCAACTGTAAATCGTTATCTAAGGTCTGCTTTTACTGGCATTGATGTGACTGATATCCGTTATGGCGATACTGATGTTGATTTTCGTATGTACTTAGGTAGTCCAAACCAATCTGAAGCCGTTATTAGCACATTAAAAATTAGTAACCGTAATGCTAGACCAGTACCACTTAAGCAATTTTCATCTATTCAATACATTGACGGAGAACCAGATTTTAATCATTTTGATGGACAGCGTTCGGTGCTAGTCAGCGGTAGTGTTGATGACCAAGTAACGACATCACAAGCTGTTATTAAGCAAGTATTAAAACAACTAAATGCAGCTGTTTTGTATCCTGATGTTCGTATTTTGAATGAAGGCGGTGCAAAAGAAACGCAAAAATCGATGAAGAGTTTGCTAAAGGCGTTCATAATGGCAGTCTTTGCAATATTTTTATTATTAGTTCTATTATTTAATTCTTATACTCAACCATTATTGGTATTAAGTGCTATTCCATTTTCGGCTATTGGCGTTATCTGGGCATTTTTCCTGCACGCTCAAGCACTCAGCTTTTTTGCCATGCTAGGTGGTTTGGCACTCATTGGTGTGATTGTAAATGACTCTTTGGTCATGGTATCGCACCTGAATTATTTAAAACAAAAATTATCCACCACTACACCTGTGTTTGAATGGGTGGTGCGTGGTGCAAAAGAGCGTTTGCGTGCAGTTGTGCTAACCACACTCACCACTTTAGCAGGCGTCATTCCACTGGCTTATGGTATTGGTGGTAGCGATTTTCTCTTGCAACCAATGGCATTGTCGTTAGGTTATGGGTTACTCTTCGGCACTTTAATGACTTTGGTATTACTGCCGTGTCTGTACTTAATGAATTATGAGTTTGTGAACTGGATAGAAAGAAAGAAAACTAAGCTTAAGACTTAATCTCTGACTAATTTTTATTATTTGTTTTGAAGTGCCAAGCGAATAAGTTGTTCAGTACTTAATGAATTATCAGTAATTGCACTCAGCATTTTTTCAGCTTCTTTAACCTTAAAGCCGAGCGCTTGTAGTGCAGATAATGCTTTACCAGTGTTTGGGTTACTGCTACTGAGTGCAACAGTCTGATTGTTGGTATTGATGAGTTCAAGCTTTGCCAAACGGTCTTTAAGTTCAACAATCAACTTTTGTGCAGTTTTCTTGCCAATACCTGGGGTTTTCGCCAGTAATGCATCATCATCATTGGCAACTGCACTCATTAGCGTGGCAATATCAAGATGTGACAAAATCGATAATGCCACTTTGGGTCCAACACCATTGACACGAATCAACTCTCTGAATATGGTTTTTTCATCTTTAGAGATAAAGCCGTACAGTGTTTGCGCGTCTTCGTTAACATGAAAATGTGTATGTAGCGTCAGTTCACCTCTATTTTCCATGGCGTAAAAAGTAGGCATTGGGCAAAGCACTTCATAGCCAATACCACCTACCTCAAGTAGCACTTCAGGTGGGTTTTTTTCTAAAATTTTGCCTGTTAATTGCCCAATCATGATAGCTAAATTATAGCCTTCTTACAACCAAGAATAAGTTTTGAAGTAGTTTTTTTCAAAGTTTTTAATCTCTTTAGCATATTGCAAAGTTAGGTCAATATCGTCTAAGCCGTTTGTTAAGCGTCGTTTGCGTTCGCCATCAATATCGAATGTGTAAGTTTTGCTATTAGCAAGGATAGTTTGCGCTTTAAGGTCAATGGTGATTGCATTGCCAAATGCAAATAATTCGTCCATCACATTATTATCTTGCACAATTGGTAAGAGTCCATTTTTAAAGCAATTATTGTAAAAAATATCGGCAAAACTCGGTGCAATAATCACCCGAAAACCATAATCTTCTAACGCCCAAGGCGCATGCTCGCGACTTGATCCACAGCCGAAATTCTCTCTTGCTAAAAGTATTTGTGCACCTTGATACTCAGATTTATTTAAAATAAAATCTGTATTGAGTGGGCGCTTGCTATTGTCCATACCTACTTCGCCGTGGTCTAGGTAGCGCCACTCGTCGAATAAATTCACGCCAAAGCCCGAGCGCTTGATGGATTTCAAGAATTGCTTAGGAATAATCGCATCGGTATCCACATTTGCTCTATCAAGCGGTGCGGTAATAGAGGTTAGTGTAGTAAATTTATTCATAATTTATACTCCAAGTATTTACGGCTTGTTTCGCCAGCCAGTCTTGATGACTCTCAAGTGTTTCGCTATCCCATTCAGCGTATTCAGATATTTTTTGAGAGAGTTTAGAGAGAGAATTTTGGTAAATCGCCTTTTTCTCATTGAACAGTTGAGTGCCGCAGTTTTTGTTATCTTCTTTTATTAATAGCGTCATATTACCCAATCTGTCAACAGCTTGGCGATGTTGCCCTTGATAATATCTTTCCCATTCTTCGGTGATATTATAGGGGGCAATATGCTCTAAAGTCCAAGTGTTGTAATCTGAAGCGGTGTTTGCCAGTTTGTTTTCAACCTCTGTTAATAGAAAGCGAATTTTTTTATTGCTTTGTCGGCTGGGCATAGTATGATATTTGAATACGGATTGGAACGCTTGATCATTGGGATATAACTGCTTAAACTCTGGTTGATTTTTAATATGACTTGCTCGTTCCAATTCTCCACTTGAAATTTTCATTGCTAATGTGTTGTAAGTCTTTTCTTGCTCGTTGGGCGAAGAGTGAATAATGACATTGTAACGAATAGATAAAATATATAAATATTTGGCAAGTTTTACAAACTCATCGGGACTAAACTTATCATAAGCGGTTAATAGCAGTAAAAACGGCTGTTTAATGTTGAATAATTTAAAAGCCTTTAAGTAGGGTTTGACTGAATCATAATTTGGATTGCCCCATAATTTATCTTCTGCATCGTTAAGTGCTGCATAGATAGGGGCGTATTTCGATAGATTTCTTAAATAGTCTACAGTCTCTTTCGGTTGTTGAATTTTATCTCTAATACTGGCAAATAATTTTTTCTTGGTAACTAGAGAGTAATGCGTATTATGGTAATAACGCACAAAGTCCGTGAAATTTCTCTCCCCTAATTCTGAAATGATGCCACTCCACTTTTCATCCATGTCATTAAGTTCGCTCTCATCAACAGTACGCTGATTGTTATCAACAACTTTTGAAAATAAATAATTTTTAAGCAAATCGGGGGTTGAAAGTTGAACGCCTCTAGCGTTTAGCGTTTCAAAAACTTTGTAAGCATTTAAGTTATTATCTACTACAATTTTAGTAAACAACATGCTATCTGCTGTTCGTTCAATAAATTTAGCAATATTTAAGCCAGAGTCATGGGTTATTTTTTTGCAGAAAAATTCAAAACAATCCGACATTAATTTGTCTGTTTTGGTTAAATTTCTATTGACTAGGGGTTGCAAATCTTCAGTCAGTTTTTTAAATTTAGTATTGTTATTTCTATTTAAAACTAGTTTGTTATAAGGCGCAAGTGTGGTAGGGCTTAATGTACCAATAAAACCTCTTCTTATTTCGTTTAATCGTATTTTATTATCTTCAGTATTTTCGTTGTCATTAGGTAAATTTTGAATCTTATGCATGGCTGATAAAATCAAAAGAGATAGAGTAATAAGGCGCTGTTGCCCATCAATGATTACAAAATTGTTTTTATCTTTTTCATTACGCTGAAGGACAATGTAGCCCATATAATGCTGCTCTTCTTCATGCCGCTCTTCTTCGTTTAAATTTTCAATATCTTCCCATAGCTCTTCCCATTGTTCTTTATCCCATGAGTAATCTCTTTGGAAATGCGGCACATTATATTTAACGCTGTTACCCATTAAAGTTTTAAAAGTCTGATTGCTGGGTTCCATCGCAAGAAATGACATATTTTTACGCCTCAAACATTTGAAAAATGACCCGCAATCGCGCTGGCAGCAGCAATTGCAGGGCTAACTAAATGCGTGAATGAACCTTGTCCTTGACGACCCTCAAAATTGCGATTTGAAGTTGAAGCGCATCGTTCACCAGCTTCTAGTTTATCTGCATTCATTGCCAAACACATAGAGCAACCTGCTTCACGCCACTCAAACCCGCTATCTATAAATATTTTATCCAAACCTTCATATTCAGCTTGTTTTTTAATCAAACCAGAGCCAGGGACGACCAAGGCAAGTTTGATATTGCTGGCAATATGTTTGCCTTTTGCAACTTCAGCAGCAATGCGTAAATCCTCAATACGAGAGTTGGTGCAGGAGCCAATAAAAACTTTGTCAATTTTAATGTCTGAAATCTTAGTATCGGCTTTAAGATGTGTGTAATTCAACGCATTTTCCCAACTGGTTTTTTGTACTTCGTCTTTGGCGTTTTTAGGGTTAGGCACGACCTCATCAATGGCGATGACCATTTCAGGCGAAGTACCCCAAGTAACTTGTGGCTTGATATCATTGGCTTTAAAACTCAATATTTTGTCAAAATGTGCACCATCATCAGAGCGTAGAGTATGCCAATATTTAACCGCCTTATCCCAGTTTTTACCTGCTGGAGATAGCGCTCTGCCTTTGACATAGTCAATGGTTTTGTCATCAACTGCTATCATGCCACAACGACTGCCTGCTTCAATTGCCATGTTGCATAAGGTCATTCTGCCTTCAATTGATAGATTTTCAATGGTGCTACCTGAAAACTCAATTGCATAGCCTGTGCCACCTGCAGTGCCGATTTTTCCGATGATATAAAGTGCCACATCTTTAGCACTGACATATTTATCCAACTCACCATTCACTTCAATCTTGAGATTTTTTGACCTAGATTGCCACAGGCAACCTGTGGCTAAAACATGCTCTACTTCCGAAGTGCCAATGCCAAATGCCAATGCACCCAATGCACCATGTGTAGAAGTGTGCGAATCGCCACAAACGATGCTCATTCCTGGTAGCGTGGCGCCTTGTTCAGGGCCAACCACATGCACAATGCCTTGACGGATATCGTTCATTGGTATTTCATTAATACCAAATGTTTTGCAGTTTTTATCCAGTGTTTCAATTTGTAATTTAGAGATAGGGTCTGTAATACCATTCACGCCTGATGAGCGATTTGTGGTTGGCACATTATGATCAGGCACAGCTAAGTTTGCTTGTAATCGCCAGGGCTTTCTACCCGCCATTGCTAAGCCTTCAAAGGCTTGAGGAGAGGTAACTTCGTGAATGAGTTGTCTATCAATATAAATAAGTGCAGTGCTCTTTTCTTCACGCACCACATGTGCATTCATTAATTTGTCGTAAAGTGTTTGTGCTTGAGTCATTACTGATAGTCAATAACTTGATAAAATAGACTATTTTACATTCTCTATAACTTTAATATGTGTGGTATTTGTGGTCAATTAAGATTTGATAAGCAAGTGGTTAAGTCGCAAGACTTAGGAACAATGATGCAAAAAATTGCCCGCCGTGGTCCTGATGATAGTGGTATTTGGCTTGATAAAAATGTAGGGCTTGGGCATCGACGCTTGAGCATTATTGATCTATCTAATCACGCACACCAGCCGATGGTGGATGATACCTTAAGTCTGAGCTTGGTGTTTAATGGTACGATTTATAACTATAAATCCTTGCGTCAAGATTTAATCAAACAAGGTTATAGATTTTTCTCTACTTCTGATACTGAAGTCATTCTTAAGTCTTATCATCTGTGGGGTGAAGATTGTGTTTTGCACCTGGATGGTATGTTTGCTTTTTGTATTTGGGATGGCAAAAAATTGTTTGTTGCGCGTGATAGAATGGGGATCAAGCCGTTGTATTTTAATCTTACAAATCAAACATTTAGTTTTGCTTCTAATACGCAAGCTTTGAGCGTAATTGGCGCAGATACCAGTATTAACTCAATAGCGTTACAACAACAATTATCCTTGCACGGCGTAGTGCCAGCACCGAATACCATTTTAAATGGCGTTAATAAAGTCAAGCCTGCCACCACCTTGAGTATTGACAGCAAGGGTAAGATTGTTGAAAAACAGTATTGGCAACCAAAAGCACAAAGAACGGGTTTGACAGATGAGGAATATTTAGAAAAAACGCATGAATTACTGATTAAAGCTGTTGATAAAAGAATGTTGGCAGCCGATGTGCCAATTGGTGTGCTGCTCTCAGGTGGGTTGGATTCTTCGTTATTGGTTGGACTTTTGCATGAGGCAGGACACTCAGATATTCGTACTTTTTCAATTGGTTTTGAAGATATTGACGATGAGAGCGGTTCAGAGTTTGAATATTCTGACCAAATTGTTAAGAAATTCAATACTAAGCATGAAAAGTATATAGTGAGCAATTCACAGGTATTGCCACGACTTGAAGAGGCAGTGGCAAATATGGCAGAACCAATGGTAGGACAGGACGCAGTGGCGTTTTATTTGTTATCCGAACAAGTGTCAAAACATATTAAAGTGGTGTTATCAGGGCAGGGTGCAGATGAGGCTTTTGCTGGGTATTTTTGGTATGCGCGTATGCAAAGCGAATCAGGTAGTGAATTTGAGCGTTTTGCCAAACACTATGTTGATAGACCTTATGAAGAATATTTACAAACGGTCAATGCAAGTTATCACACAGGTAATCACACGCAAGATTGGCTAAATAAAGAATTTTCTAAGGACAATACGGGAGAATTTATGGATAAGATTTTTCGTACTGATATTACCCGTTTAATCGTTGATGACCCAGTGAAACGCGTGGACAATATGACTATGGCATGGGGTTTGGAGGCACGCGTTCCGTTTATGGACACCCATTTGATTGAGCATGCACTGAGTATACCACCGAGTTTAAAAATGCGTGATGGGGGTAAATATCCACTCAAACATATCTCACGCGGGCTTTTACCTGATAGCGTGATTGATAGAAAAAAAGGCTATTTTCCAATGCCGGCACTCAAATATGTGCGTGATGAATTTTTAGAATTTATGACAGATATTCTTAATTCTACTCAGTGCATTAACCGAGGGCTTTATAATCAAAATTTTGTGCAAAAAGTCATCAGTCAGCCTGAGCAATATATGACAGCGCTGAATGGTTCACGCCTGTGGCATTTGGCGTTATTAGAATATTGGTTACAAGTGAATATTGATGGATAAAATACTTATTTATACTGATGGCGGCTGTCGAGGTAATCCAGGTATTGGTGGCTGGGGTGTGTGGTTACGCTATGGTGAGTATTCGAAGCAACTCAATGGTGCAGAGAAAGACACTACCAATAATCGCATGGAACTCATGGCTGCAATTAAGGCGTTGGAGGCAATTAAATCAAGCAGTATCCATATTGATTTATATACCGACTCAAAATATGTGATGAATGGGATAACACAATGGATTACTGGATGGAAGAAAAAAAATTGGAAAACAGCGGCAAAAAAACCTGTTAAAAATGTGGATTTATGGCAAAAATTAGATGAACTCAATCAAAAGCATCGGGTCTCATGGTTTTGGGTTAAGGGTCATAGTGGCGATAAAGGCAATGATATGGCGGATTTATTAGCCAATCAGGCAATGGATAATTTTTAAATAAAGTAGCATTGCGCTTATTCCTAAATTTGCACTTAGAATTTGAATTTAGGGTGTACAATAAAACCCTTTTTATTTTTTTATATTTAACAGACTTACTTTATTGAATTATGGCGCTAGAAAAAATCACCGAAAAAATGTACATGGAAATCTTAGGAAATGCATTTTGGTTGTCAAGACAATCAGAATTACATTGCAAGCATTATAATATTTGTGGTTTTTTTAGTCGCATTTCAGAGGGGATTTTACTTGATCAATACAAATTAATTCGCAACAACAACGATATGCCTTTAGCTTTTGCTGTATGGGCAAGAGTTGATGACAAAACCCTAGATAAGATATTGCATGAAGATTATAAAATAGTTGCTAACGAGTGGAATAATGGAGACAACATATACTTTTTGGAATATATTTGTCCATTTGAGCATATTTTTCAATTTAATCGAGAAATAAGAAAAACCTTGCCTAATAAAGCTAAAGTGTACGCTACAAGGGTTAAGGTTGCCAAGGATGAAAATAATAAAATTATACCTTGTAAGCGCATCATGAAACTGGTTAACAACCTTTATTCAAGATGATGATTTATAATGTTTACAGTAAGTA
>CAJHWI010000082.1_pt1 | contig 10871 bp, 10 predicted proteins | sample 9196991 | NCBI WGS metagenome assembly CAJHWI01 (sample SAMEA7706185, study PRJEB36976) | symbiont metagenome | biome: Marine hydrothermal vent biome [ENVO:01000030]; feature: Bathymodiolus gill tissue material [ENVO:01001393]; material: Bathymodiolus-dominated oceanic mussel reef...
ATAAACCAAGGAGAATTTATACCGAGTGCTTGGGTGAATAGATCTTGCATTTTTAACCGTCCTTTTGAGTGTGTGGTAGAGTGTTATTTTAATGGGGTTACCCACTCAGGATTTGAAAGAACCCTTTATAAGCGCCATATTTATCCGAAAACCATCCACCCAACGCACGAATAACACCTGAAGGCAATACAAAAACTGCCGCTAGCAATGCTGCAGTGGTTAGTTTAAACCCATACTCATTAATGTAATACTTTGTCATCCATAAGGACAGGGCGACAAAACCACCAAATACCAAAGAATAATACTGCATATATTTCCAAAGTTTTGGATCATTCAATGCTTTTAATTGATCTTTCATAGTAACTGTTGAGGCAACTTTATGTTTTGGGTCTTCATAAGTAAACATCCAATACATAATGACAACGACAATCATAGCGACTGCATAAATCTTCGGCACTGCTTGCCAACCATAAGCCACTACCAACGAAGGCGCAATAAACTTAGTTAATGCTGCCCCTGCATTTCCTGCGCCAAAAATACCCATGGCAAAGCCTTGATGTCCTTTGTCAAACCATTTGGCAGTATAAGCGATACCCACTGAAAATGAAGCGCCTGCAATACCCACAAATAGACCCAATACTAAGAATTGCCAATACTGCGTTGCATCGCCAATAAACCACAGCGGAATAATCATGGCAAGTATCAGGATGAAATAAACAATGCGACCGCCAATTCTGTCAGTCAACATACCCACTGGCAATCTAAATAGTGAACCTGTGAGAATAGGGGTAGCCACCAACAAGCCAAATTGAGTTTCTGATAATTGCAATAATTCTTTGATTGGAATACCAATAATTGAGAACATTACCCACACAGCAAAACATGCTGTAAATGCAATAGTATTCGCTGCTAAAACAGAATTGGCTTGCGCAGTTTGACTTTTAATTGTAGAGATACCCATAGTTAATCTTATTTAATTTTTTCTAAGTTTATATTCTATTTGCTTGTTTTTAGATTTAAAATATGCCTTTTTATCAAAAGTGTGATTTATGTCACATAATATTACTTAATCATGCGACAATTACAAATACTTAGCAATACATTTCACGCATTACAAAATGAGCGTGGCTTTGCAATGCTCTACTTACGAGAAAATACAATGCAATCTCGACAAGAGATGTTGGGTTATTTTGCTAAAAGTAATTTGAGTATTAAGCAATTAAAGCTAGACATTGCACAACAAAAAAACATTAATCAGACGGATTTAGAGCAACAAAAGTTAATTCAAACTATTGATAAAAGTTTAAAAAAATTAAAAACCAATCGTTTAGCGTTACTACATTTAAAGCTAAAATCTGGCGCTGTATTTGATTTGTATTCTTATCAGCTTATTTCTCCCATTATCCAATTGATAACGCATTTAATCTTAAAAATCAAAAATACTCATCCTAGTGCAGTTAGTGCTTATTGTTTTTTTCTACAATGGAAGGAAAAAGTTGGTTTGGAGCGCTCCATTATTATGCGTGGCTTTATTGAAGGAAATTCTAGTAAAAACGAATGTATTGAACACATTAAAGTTTTAATTAATGAACAAAAGTATTATAAAAAATCATTTTTATCCTTGGCTACAATTGAGCAAAAAAGTTTTATTGATGCCATTTATCAAACGCCTGATATAGATACATTGCACACCATTCACCAACAACTCACTACACAAGGAAAATCAGACATGCTTTCTGAGATGAGTGCTAAAGATTGGTTTGCGCTTATTTCAGAAAAAATAAACAAACTACACAGTATTGAAGAGAAACTACGCCTTACTTTAGAAGGAGATCACCAATTAAGTAAACAAAAAATTAACACGCCTAGCACCTCAGAGCGCTTAGCATACAAAATCACTCTTTTTCAAGATATGCCTATCAACAAAGTGGAACAAATTATTAGCCATTCTAAAATTTATCAAATCCCAAAAAATAAAACGCTTATTTTAGAAAACAATTCAATAACACATCTGTATATTGTTTTAATGGGTTGGGTTAAAATATTTAAACAAAATAAAATTTTACAAATTATTAGTAATAATGAAACTGTGTTGGAGCACTGTCTGTTTGCACATCAAGTTTTTAACGCGAATGCTAAAACTATTACTGATACATTAATGTTATCTATTCCAATTAATGTACTCAACCATACATTGGAACAATCCTCTAAATTTGCACACAACCTCATGGTTATGAGTGCACAAAAAACCAATACTGCTTTACAAAATCTTCAATCTATTAAACATAAAAACACCGAACAAAGAATGGGGGGGTTTTTTCTAAAATTACTCAATGATAAAAAATGGCAATCTAATACTATCCAATTACCTTATAACAAGTCTCTTATTTCTTCTTATTTGGGCATGAGCAGAGAAGTATTCTCGCGCAACCTGAAACGCCTATCTCTTCAAGGCATCAGTATTACAAAAAATACTATTACCATGACCGATAAAGAAAAATTATGTAAATATTGCCATTTTGATACCAATAATCAATGTTATAATTTTCAACATAATCAATGCTATCGTGATGAACAAAACAAAAATTAAAATCGGATTTATTACCATTTCAGACCGTGCTGCTCGTGGTGAGTACAAAGATATTGGCGGTCCTGCTATGCAAACTTGGATTCAACAGGCAGTATTATCACCTTACAAAGTTGAGTCTATTATTATTGAAGATGATCAGGCTTTGATTGAGCAGACCATGATAGATTTTGCAGACAATAAAAACTGCAATCTTATTCTTACTACTGGTGGCACTGGGCCTACGACTCGTGATGTTACGCCTGAAGCCACGCACACTGTTTGTGAAAGAATTTTTGATGGCTTTGCACAACAGATGCGCACTGTTAGCTTAAGGACTGTTCCAACTGCCATTCTTTCGCGACAGACAGCAGGATCGCGTGGAAAAAGTTTGATTATTAACTTGCCTGGCAAACCAGATGCAATTGCTGTATGCTTAGGTGCGGTATTCTTAGCGGCGCCTAAATGTTTAGAGTTATTGGATGACTCTAATATTCAAATTGACTTGGATTTTGTAGAACAAGAATTCTAAAAAATAATTCTTTTGAGTAAGAAAAAGATTGCCATACCCAAAGTTTTTTCCATTGTTTGTAGGCTGAATTTAAATGAGCCCATCTAAGAACCTAAAAAACCACCAATCTTGAATGAAAAATTATAATTTACAAACTTACAAATTATAGCCGATTTCTTCGTGAGCACTGATGTCCAACCCTTGCTGTTCTTCTTCTGGACTCACTCTTAAACCAACCATCATTTCAACAACTTTAAGAATAATATAAGTCGCAATCGCTGTATAAGCAAAGGTTACCACCACACCAATAAATTGCACTCCCACTTGTGAAGCGATAGTCATGCCTTCAGCCAAGCCTTGTCCACTGAACAAACCAAGCTCACTTGAAGCAAATACACCTGCCATCAATGTACCTAAAATACCGCCCACACCATGCACTGGAAATACATCCAGTGAATCGTCAATTTTGAATTTCTGCTTAATGATAATAACTGCATTAAAACAAACAAGTCCTGCAACAATACCAATCACCAATGCGCCTGCAGGGCCAACAAAACCTGATGCTGGGGTAATCGTACCTAAACCAGCAACCATACCTGTTACTGTACCTAATGCAGTTGGCTTGCCAAATTTAATCCATTCATAAAACATCCATACCATTGCTGCAGTTGCTGCCGAGATATGCGTGACCAACATCGCCATTGCCGCGTCGCCATTCGCTGCCAATGCTGAACCCCCATTAAAACCAAACCAACCAACCCAAAGCATACCTGCACCCGTAATCACCATGGTCATATTATGTGGTGGCATTGGTGTTTTTCCAAACCCCTTGCGTGGACCGACAACCATTGCTGCTACCAAAGCACCAACACCTGCAGTGACATGTACAACTGTGCCGCCAGCAAAATCTAACAAACCCATTTCTTGTAGCCAGCCACCACCCCACACCCAGTGTGTAATCGGTGCATAAACCACAATCAGCCAAAACGCACTAAAAAGTAACACAGCTGAAAACTTCATTCGTTCAGCAAAACCACCAATAATCAACGCTGGGGTAATAATAGCAAATGTCATTTGGAAAAGTACAAATAAACTCTCAGGAATGTCGCCACTTAACGAATCCTCCAAAACACCTGAAAGCATAAACTTAGACAAACTACCAAAATAAGCGCTACCATCGGAAAAAGCGATTGAATAGCCAACCACTAACCATAAAACTGAAACAATACCTGCGATAGCAAAACATTGCATAAGTACTGATAGAATGTTTTTGCTACGAACCAAGCCACCATAAAATAAGGCTAAACCTGGCAAGCTCATCAACAACACCAATGCTGTTGAAGTTAAAATCCACGCTGTATTCGCGCCATCCAAACTATTGACACCCTCAGCAAACACACTCATTGGCATTAAAGTTAATAAGGCTAATATTTTTTTCATTCCTACCTCCTTACAGTGCGTCTTGGTCGGTTTCTCCGGTACGAATACGGACCACTTTTTCTAAATTACTGACAAAAATCTTGCCATCGCCCACTTTACCAGTATTGGCAGTTTTGCTAATTGCTTCAATAACACCGTCTAATTCTGACACTGCAATCGCGATTTCTAACTTAACCTTTGGCAAAAAATCAACTTGGTATTCTGCACCACGATACATTTCTGTATGTCCTTTTTGACGACCAAAACCTTTAACTTCGGTAACAGTAATACCAGACACACCCGCTTCTGATAACGCTTCTCTCACATCATCTAACTGATGTGGCCTAAGAATTGCACTGACAAGTTTCATTTCTCTCTCCTATGGAATGTGCTTATTAACTAATGTGTCTTATTATACAAAAAATATTGACTATTTTTTTAGTAAATCAGGGCGTTTTTTATGGGTACTTTGCTCTGCTTGTTCTGTGCGCCAAGCATCAATCTTTGCCTGATGTCCACTCAATAGAACCTTAGGGACACTTTGCCCATCAATGGTTTCTGGACGCGTGTAATGCGGATAATCTAACAAGCCATCGGCAAACGAATCATTCAAAGAATCTTGATTGCCCAATACCCCTAAAATTTGTCGGCTAACAGTATCAATTAATACCATCGCAGCTAATTCACCGCCACTAATGACATAATCGCCAATAGAGATTTCTTTATCAACATCGCTGTCAATAATACGCTCATCTACACCTTCATAACGCCCACATAATAAGGTGAGTGTTTCAAGTTTGGATAATTCAACAACCAATTTATTGTCTAATTTTTCCCCTTGTGGTGAGAGATAAACAACTGTTGTATTTGGATTTTCTTGTTTGATTTTACCAATGCAATCACGAATAGGCTTAACTTGCATCACCATGCCCGCACCACCACCATAAGGCGCATCATCAATATTGCGGTGCTTGTTATCTGAAAAATCACGCAACTGCCAAGTGTTAACAGATAATAGCGATTTTTTGATCCCACGGGCAATCACACCCTCCTTTGTAATCGCGCAAAACATTTCAGGAAATAGCGTAATGATATCAAAGCGCATTATTTCTAAAGAAGAATATTTTTAAGGATTTGATAATAAATAATACTTAAATCCTCTAAATCTTGCACACTCACACACTCATCAACCTGATGAATAGTGGCATTTAACGGGCCAAGCTCCACCACTTGTGCCTTTAATATTGGCGCAATAAACCGCCCATCAGAAGTACCACCTGAGGTGGAGAGTTTACTATCAAGCCCTTTAACAATTTTGATTGCTTCTACGCAAGCATTAACCAAATTACCTTTTGGCGTTAAAAATGGATAACCTGAATGCTCCCAATCAATTTTGTATTCAAAATTATACTGCGCTAAAATTGCCAAAACTCTTTGTTGTAAATCTTCATGAGTAGACTGCGTTGAATACCGGAAATTAAACACAACTTCCACCGTACCAGGAATAACATTAGTCACACCCGTGCCTGAATTGATATTGGATATTTGAAAACTGGTCGCTGGAAAATAGTCATTGCCCTCGTCCCACAACTCATTACACAAAGCATCAAGTGCTGGCATTGCTAAATGGATTGGATTATTGGCCAAATGTGGATAAGCAATATGCCCTTGTTTGCCAATCAAAGTCAATCTGCCATTCAATGAACCACGACGACCATTTTTAATCACATCACCCAAATATTTACTTGATGATGGCTCGCCCACCAAACAATAATCTATCGTTTCTTTCTGTGCTTTTAAATACTCACACACTTTAACTGTGCCATGAGTAGCGGGGCCCTCTTCATCGGAAGTAATTAAAAAACCAATGCTACCTTTATGCTTTGGAAAATCCACAACAAACTGCTCAGTTGCAGTTATCATTGTCGCTAGCGAACCTTTCATGTCTGCCGCACCACGACCATACAACATACCATCAATTACCACTGGTTTGAATGGGTCAGTTTTCCAATTATCACCCACTGGTACAACATCGGTATGCCCTGCAAACACAAACATAGGGGTGTCATTACTACCATCCCTACGCGTCGCCCAAAAATTATCCACCTCGCCAAATTTTAAGTTATCAACTTCAAAACCGATTTTTTTTAGCCTATCAATCATCAATATTTGACAACCTTTATCATTTGGGGTTAGCGAATCAATAGCAATTAAATCTCTGGCTAATTGCAGTGTGTTGCTTGTCACAACTTTAATTCTACTGTTGGATTATCTCTCACATCAATAACCTGACTAACTGCTTCAATATCACCCACTTGTCGTATTGCCGAACCTGACTTACTGAGACGCACTACAGCAAGGACTTTTGAGGATTGAGATAATTTTCTGGTTGGCATGACCGAGTTTTCATCGGTTAAAGTAACAACACCCGCAAAATCTTTTACCTTGATTTTCACAATGGCAATCGGCATCGGTCTGCCACGCATAGCTTTAACATAAATCATCAAATAATGATTTTGAAACTCTGCCTGATGCAAACGCTTAGATAATGTGATATTGAGTGTTACTTGATGTTGTTGTGCTGGCTGAATATCTTCATTTTGCGTTTGCGATAATTCGTTCAACATACGCTGTAAAATCACTCTTTCTGGTTGGTTTTCAGGTAATAATGATAGTGCCTTTTGCCAAAGTTTTTGTGTTAAATCAAACTGCTGTACACTGAGCGTTACCCAGCCTGCTAGATACAAGGCGTCTGATGAATTCGCATTAATTTCCAACGCCTCACGCACCAAGGTAGAAACACGACCTGTAAACTGATTGTTTTGAGAAGTTGCCAAAGTTGAAGCATACTCAACCAACATTTCAACATTTTTTGGCGCTAATTGATAAGAGCGTTCATACGCCTCTAAAGACTGACTAATCTCATCAGACTCAAACAATGCCAAGCCTAATATTCTCCATGCCTTGGCATCATCAGGCTTTTCTTTTAAGCGCTTTTTGATGCTAACAATACTTTGTGCTAATGTTGGTGGTTTTTGTGCTTGCAAGGTTTGCATTGTTGCTACATTCTGCGCAGTGATTGATTGTGAGGTAAGTGAACGGTACACAAACAAAGAAGCCCCAAACAAAAATACCACAATCAGCGCAATCAGCCATATTGGAACACTTTGTTGAGTGCTGTCAATAGTATCACTTGTTTGCTTTATCTCAATACTTAAAGTTTGTACGATTTCATCTTTTGCTTGTTCAAATACTTGCTTATCAATCAAGTCACTTTGCAAGTCTTGTTCTAACTCTGCCTGCTTTTGTCTACCCAATACGATATTGGATTTTTCAAGATTAAGTGCACTGGTCTTTAACGGACGACACAAAAACCAAATCAGCCATAGCGCTGAAACCACCAACATAAGCGCAAACCACAGATATAAACTCATGACTTTGCCTTCACTTTAATGCGATAGCGTCTGTCAAACGCTGCCAATAAGGCGCCAAATGCAATAAAGAGTCCGCCTAACCAAATCCATCTAATCAATGGCTTGTAATACAACCTTAAACTCCATGCACCCTCACCTAAAGACTCACCTAAGGCAACATAGATATCTCGATAAAATGATGGGTCAATTGCTGCTTCTGTCATTGGCATACCTGTCACATATTGGCGTTTCTCAGGCTCCAAAGTCGCAATTTTACCCCCTTGATACGCCACTTCAATCACACCTTTATGCCCTGTGTAATTCTGCCCTTTAAAATCATCAACACCTTTAAAAGTAAAGCTATAGCCCTCAATTTCCACCGTTTCATTTGGACTCATCTTAATGTCTTTTTCCACGCCATATTGCGTGGTAACGGTTGCACCTAATAAAAAGACAGCAATACCAATATGTGCCAATAGCATACCCAAGAAAGCGCCATTGATATTGCTTTTTCTAATCAGTCTTTGTGCTAACAACAACAATGAATGCAATACAACCCAAACAAACAAAAACACGGCCAATACCACAGCAATATTATCTAGTGACAAATAGGTAATTAGCGTTATCGTAAAGGCAACAAACGCCGTATGTATAATGACATCAGTCACTCTGTCTACACTGTCTTTTTTCCAGCGTAAGAATGCACCAATTGCCATCACCAACACCGCTGGTATCATCACAATAACGAACATGAAATCAAAATAAGGTGCGCCAACTGAAATTTTACCTAAACCCAATGAAGCAAATAAAAGTGGGTACATTGTTCCTAAAAATACAACCAATGTTGCTGCTACCAATAAAATATTATTAATCAACAAGACACTCTCTCTGGATAACGGTGCAAATTGATTGCCACTACGCATTAAGCTGGCACGCCGTGCATATAAACCCAACGAACCGCCAACCACAATCATTAAAAATATCAAGATAAATAAACCACGCTCTGGGTCTACAGCAAATGAATGCACCGAAGTTAAAATACCTGAGCGCACCAAGAAAGTACCCAGCAAACTCAAAGAGAAACCTGAAATAGCGAGCAATACCGTCCAATGTTTAAACGCACCACGCTTTTCACTCACACTGAGTGAATGCACCAACGCAGTCGCTACTAACCACGGCATGAATGAAGCATTTTCTACTGGATCCCAAAACCACCAGCCACCCCAACCAAGCTCATAATAAGCCCACCAAGAGCCCAATACGATACCAAAAGTTAAAAATGCCCAAGCAACCAATGTCCACGGACGCGACCATCTTAGCCATGTAGAATCCAACTGCCCACGAATAAGCGATGACAAAACAAAAGCAAACGGTACTGCCATTCCCACATAACCCATATACAACATTGGCGGATGGATAATAAGTCCAAAATCTTGCAACAACGGATTAAGTTCACGCCCCTGTGTCGGCACAACATCCAAACGCTCAAATGGATTAGAGGTAAGTAGCAAAAACAACAAAAAACCAATACTAATCAGCCCTAATATAATTAGAATATGATTCAAAACTTGCGTTGGTAAGCGCTTAGAAAAAATAGATACTGCCACACTCCAAGCCGATAATATCAATGCCCATAACAACAAAGAACCTTCATGTGCACCCCAAACAGCAGACACCTTAAACATATCAGGCAACTGAGTATTAGAATTATTGGCAACATATTTGACGGAAAAATCATCCATCATAAAGGCATTCATCAGTAGCGCAAATGACACCGCAATCCAAAAGAACTGCATCCATAATAAAGGTCTGCTAAGTTGCATTAAAGCAACCGACCCGCGCAACATTCCCACACTTGGTAACACCACTTGCAAAACGGCTGCTATCAAAGATAGAATTAACGCAAAATGTCCAATTTCAGGCAACATAACTATAACTTAACCATCGAAAAAATCTATCATTATATCTAAACCGCCAAAGTCAATAACTATATTTGCTTGTTTAGCAACAATGGGTTTTGCGTGATAAGCAACAGATAACCCTGCAATTTTCATCATTTCTAAATCATTCGCACCATCACCTGCCACAATTGCCTGAGACAAAGATATCTGATATTGCCTGCACAACTGGGTAACAAACTTAGCCTTAGTCGTAGCATTAACAATATCACCATCCACCTTGCCTGTTAATTGATTATTCTTAATTGTCAATTCATTTGCATGGTCATGGTCTAAGCCGATATCTTGCGCTAATCGTTGGGTGAAATATTTAAAACCACCTGAGACAACTGCTGTTTTTATCCCCTGCGTTTTAAAAAATTGAATCAGTTCTCTACCACCAGAACTCACCCCCAAACGCTCAGTATAAACTTGATTCAACACCGACACATCCAAACCCTTAAATAAAGCAACCCGCTCAATCAAAGACGCATTAAAATCCAACTCCCCTTGCATCGCCCTCTTAGTAATCGCAGCCACTTGCGCTTTAAGATTGACAAAATCCGCAATCTCATCAATACACTCAATATTAATCAAAGTCGAATCCATATCACTGACAAACAACCCTGCCTTAGAAAAATCAAACGCAGGCAAGTAATTAATATCCACGCTCAATGCCTCGCGTAGGGGTGCGATATTAATTTTCTTATCCATTGAAAAACGAAAATGCGTCGCTCGAGACTCAAACTCCACACCAACAGCATCCGCCATTTTATTGGCAATCACTAAATCTTGGGTATGTAGAATAATGGTGTTCATTAATAGAGATTTTACCCAAGCACACCCTAAGGAATTAATATAAATATAAGAGACCTTTGCATAACCCAACCAAAAACCCACCAACCTGATAAAACAACACCCATCTAAAACACCCATAAAACACCCAAAATGTCTTAGAAAAACACCCAACAAAATTCATTTGCAGATTCTCTTGTTATTGAACATAAATCTCTATCAGAACTAGA
>CAJHWI010000069.1_pt1 | contig 5373 bp, 7 predicted proteins | sample 9196991 | NCBI WGS metagenome assembly CAJHWI01 (sample SAMEA7706185, study PRJEB36976) | symbiont metagenome | biome: Marine hydrothermal vent biome [ENVO:01000030]; feature: Bathymodiolus gill tissue material [ENVO:01001393]; material: Bathymodiolus-dominated oceanic mussel reef...
AGGACACCTTATGAGGCTTTAGAGTATTGGTATAATTTAAAGCCTGATTTGTTTATCAGAGAACCTGATATGTTTCGGAGTGTGATTTTTGGAGATAGGGAACAACGTGGTGAAACCTGACATTTAACCGTTTGATTAAGCCGTTCAATCATATTACTTGTTCTGAGGCGTTTTTTATTAAATTCACATAAGCCCCTGCCAAATACCGTTAAATCTTTTGGGGTATTATTCTCAGCCCACTGACTGAGCTTTGGTATAGACTTTTTATAACGCTCAACAAATAAATCAAGCTGATGCTTGGCGTCATTTTGATTGGTTGCATTAAAGATTGCTTGGATATCGCAGGCAACTTTACTCTTAAGGTCGCGCTTTGTGACATAGCTTTGTGCATTTTTCTGTAAGTGGAACTGACAACATTGCCAAGCAACATTAGGCATAACTGCTTTGCGTGCAACCTTAATGCTATGATGTGCATCATTAACCGTTAATTTTACCCCGTGCAAGCCTCGTTTATGTAAATCTTTAAAGAACTCACGCCAGTGCATTTCAGCTTCACTCAGGCTAACCTGAGCGCCCAATACTTCTCGTTTACCTTACCAATGGCAATCACACACAGCACAGTCTCTAACCATACCATCTGCACGCACTTGCTCATACCTAGCATCAACCAATAAATAATCTCTTTTATTGCGCCAATCCGAAAGGCTTGCGTTTAGCTCTTTTGAAGTGTTTGACGCCATCTGTGCAGAGACTTCAAATCCACATATTTGTTCAACAATATTATTAACCTTACGAGTGCTAACATCATTGATGTACATCTCACTCAAGGCAATACTTAGTGCGCGCTCGGAGCGCAATCCTTTCTCTAAACAATTGGGATAAAAACCACTGTCTCGTGTTTGTGGCACAGATAAATCTAACTGACCAATACGCGTCTTAATGCGTTTTGGTTTGTAACCATTAGCATAATCCAATTGATCGTTACCACGCTAATAATGCCCAGCACCTAGGTGTTGTTCTCGCTCTAGTCGCATAGCCTGATTAAACAATATCTCCATGGCTTGTGGTATAGCTTCCATACCGTAAGTTGAGATTAACTCATGCACGCTATTTATGCAAAGATCTCCTTAGGTATTGTTGGCAGTATTATTCAAGCATAGATAGATTTTTAATCATAATTCATTTAGATAAAGGGGGATATCATCCGTTTAATTGGCATTATTGCTACAGACTTGAAAAGTTAATGGTGTTAGGTTATTTTGAAAGTAATTTTTATTTTCTCGATAAAACCAAAGTGTTTAAATGCTGTGTTTTACGAATAACTTTATTTGATACATTCGTTAGGATAGCTAAGTTTGAGGCTTGCCACACAGGTAAATCACGCATATGGTCACCGATATAGTCAAAGCCTTGCTTGCCAAAACGCTCAATTAGCTTATCAGCTTTATTGTGTGAAGAGAGGTTAAAGTGTTTGTTGCTTGCCATTACATCGTCAAATAAACCTGTATGTTTGGCTACTTTGCGTGCGTAAAACCCGTGAGAGGCAGTGGCAAGGATAACTTGCACACCTTCTTTTTTACACTTATTAATATAGTCAATGGTAGTTTGGTTATAGGGCAGGGTGCTGATGTCAATATCGCAATGCTTGATGAGTTGTTCTTTGAGGTAACCTTTGCCTTGTAGTAGCCAAAATGGATATAGCGCTATTAGCCAAGGGCTTTTTTTTAGCGTTGCAATAGAAGATTCAAATAGTAAATCGGTATCAATCAGCGTATGGTCTAGATCGACAATTAAGGGGATATTTTTATTCATTGTTGATTATTCCAGTTCACTCCATTTTTCATAATAGCGCTCTAAGTCGGCTTCCAAGCGAGAGAGGCGGATAAGTGCATCTTGCGATTCGTCTTGCTGGAAAAACTCAGGGTCAGAGAGTTTTAGTTGTATTTCTCCGATTTCAATCTCTGCTTTTTCGATTTTCTCAGGTAGTGTGGTGAGTTCTTGTTGTTGCTTATAAGTGAGTTTTTTCTTTGACGCATCATCGGCTTGCCTGGTTTGTTTGGTTTTGGTCTTTCCTTTTTTATTTAGAGTGTCTTGTTTTTGCAATAAATAATCATCATAACCACCTGCATATTGTTCAATAATACCATCACCATCCATGACAACCGTAGAGCCAACGACATTGTTAAGAAAAGTTCTGTCATGTGAGATTAAAATCAGTGTACCTGTGTAGTCCACTAACATCTCTTCTAAGAGTTCTAAAGTTTCTACATCAAGGTCATTGGTGGGTTCGTCAAGCACTAATAAGTTAGCAGGTTGCGAGAGAATTTTAGCGAGCATTAGGCGATTTTTTTCACCACCAGAAAACATTCTAATGGGTGCCATCGCTTGCTTACCAGTGAATAAGAATTGGCGCAGATAACCAATAATATGCTTGCTTTTGCCGCCAATATTAATCCGTTCTCGACCACCTGAGACAAAATCCATGGCTTTCATATTTGGCTCAAGATTTTCACGCATTTGGTCAAAGTAGGCTAACTTAATGGTTTTAGAGCGACGAATCGTGCCACTGTCAGGTTGTAATTCGTCAAGTAGCAACTTAATAAAAGTAGATTTACCTGTGCCGTTACCACCAATAATACCGATTTTCTCACCTTTTAAAATCAGCATAGAAAATTCTTTGATCAGCTCTAAATCGTTGATTTTATAAGATATTTTTTTGACTTCAAACACCAGTTTTGAGGCGCGTTTTTCGTCTTCTGCTACTGAGTGTATTTTGACTTTTCCTTGCTTTTGACGACGATTAACAAAGGAGGCTCGCATCTCTTGTAAGGAGCGTACTCTGCCTTCATTACGCGTTCTTCTTGCCTTAATACCTTGACGAATCCAGACTTCTTCTTGTGCGAGTTTTTTGTCAAATCTTTGGTTGGCTAATTCCTCTGAGTTGAGTAGATTGTCTTTGCGTTTGACATAATCCTGATAGCCACATTCAAATATATTTAAATTGCCACGGTCAAGGTCAAATACTTTATTGACAATACCAGCGACAAAAGATCGGTCGTGACTAATGAGCACTAAAGTGCCATGAAAATCTCTGAGCATTTTCTCCAAATCAAGAATAGCGGTGATATCCATATGGTTGGTTGGCTCATCTAGTAGTAAGATATTGGGCTCTTGTATTAAGGCCTTTGCCAACATTACGCGCCTGCGCCAACCGCCTGATAAAGTAGATAAAATTGCCTCTGGACTTAAGGTGAAGCGTTGCAAAATGGTTTCGATTTTGTGTAGGTACTGCCAAGCATCCAATTGGTCAATTTTTTCTTGTAATTTAGTAGCTTGGTCTAATTTCCCATCTGCCATTAAGTGTTGATATTGTATGAGTGTCATCCCAATATCACCCAAACCCTCAGCAACAATATCAAATAAATTCTTGTCATTGTTCTCGGGCGGTGTTTGCTCTAGATAGCTGATTTTAATGCCGTTTTTAACTTTTAGTTTTCCATCATCTGGCTCAATCTCACCTGCTAAAACACGCATAAAGGTTGATTTCCCCTCACCATTGCGACCAATTAGTGCAATTTTTTCACCTTTTAAAATAGTCGCACTAACCTCATTTAAGATAGGTTTTTCAGAAAAACTAAGAGAAAGATTGTCAAGTGTAATCAGTGGCATAGGTTAAAATTATTCAATTTATTATGTGTTATTTTATTGTGCGTTATTTTATTCAATTTTTACTACTGTTAACACTTATTAATCCTATTTATGCTGATGAGAGTATTGATGTCACCAGTTTTACCACGCCAAAACAAGAACGGCGCTACCACAATTTAATTAATGAGATTCGTTGCCCTGTATGTCAAGGGCAAAGTATCGGTGGTTCAAATGCAGGATTAGCCAAAGATTTAAGAGAAAAGGTTAGGGGGTTAATTTTAAAGCAAAAAACCGATGATGATATTCGTAGATTTATGACCGATAGATACGGCGATTTTGTCGTGTTTAAACCACCTATGAATAAGGACACTTATTTGTTATGGTTTGCGCCGTTTATCTTTTTACTGTTTGCTGTATTCTTTCTTGCTCGCACTTTTAACACTAAAAAAGAACCTGTTAAAATGGATACGACTAAGGCTAAGAATTTACTTAAATGAAAGAGCTAATCGTTAGAACTAACGGTCGTGGTGCGATTGAAATCACTCAGCAAGTCAATGAAATAGTTGCTGAGCAAAGTGACGCACAGTTGTGTCATATATTTGTCACACATACCTCGGCATCACTCATAATTACTGGCAATGAAGATGCGAACTTGCTCTTAGATGTTGAAGGTTATTTTCAAGACACTATCGCAGATGCCAACCCAAACTATCGTCATAACAATGAAGGCGATTTTGATATGTCAGGGCATATTCGCAGCATTCTCACAGGCGAGTCAAAAACCATCCCTGTGGTTGATAACAAATTAGCACTGGGTAAATATCAAGGCTTGTTTTTGTATGAGCATCGTGGTGATGAAAATAACAGAAAACTACTCATAACACTCTTATGAGTAGTGAAACTGAGCTCAGTGATTTAATGGTAGCAGCCTATACACACCAAAAAAATGACGAGATATCTTTGGCAATTCAAGCATGGAATGCATTGATTAACCACCCGTCCACGGATAAACATTTGAGAGCCAATGCACATCTAAGTTTGGGGCGTTTACACCAATTACAAGGTAATGATGATTTGGCGATTGAGAGTATTTCAAATGCCATCAATGCTAATCCGAATAGTAGCGAGGCGCATTTTTGTTTGGCGCATATGGCACAAAAGGAAGAAGACTTTGAGGTAGCAATTACACACTTTGAAAGTGTCTTAGCGCTAAACAGCAAAGATTGTGGTGCATTTAATAATTTGGGTAATTGTTACGATAGATTGGAAAAAACCACTGAAGCGATTGAGGCATATTCTAAAGCCATTGAGCTAGATAAAGGTTATATCGCTGCTGTTTACAATCGTGGTAATGCGTTTTTGAAGTTAGGAGAAGAGGATTTAGCATATAAAGATTTGTCAAAAGCCATTGAATTAGACACAAATTTTTATCAAGCCTATTATAATCGTGGCACTTTGCTTAAGCGACTGGGGAAATCAGACCAAGCACAGCAAGATTTAGATAGGGCAAAAATATTAGCACAGCAAGATTTAGAAAGCCAAGAGGCGCTATGCAAAACACATTAAGAAAGTATGAATATTCAAGAAAATAACACATTAATTGGTTCTTTCAAATCCTGAGTGGGTAACCCCATTAAAATAACACTCTACCACACACTCAAAAGGACGGTTAAAAATGCAAGATCTATTCACCCAAGCACTCGGTATAAATTCTCCTTGGTTTAT
>CAJHWI010000129.1_pt1 | contig 4172 bp, 3 predicted proteins | sample 9196991 | NCBI WGS metagenome assembly CAJHWI01 (sample SAMEA7706185, study PRJEB36976) | symbiont metagenome | biome: Marine hydrothermal vent biome [ENVO:01000030]; feature: Bathymodiolus gill tissue material [ENVO:01001393]; material: Bathymodiolus-dominated oceanic mussel reef...
CAAGAGAATCTGCAAATGAATTTTGTTGGGTGTTTTTCCAAGACATTTTGGGTGTTTTATGGGTGTTTTAGATGGGTGTTGTTTTATCAGGTTGGTGGTTTTTTGGTTGGGTTATGCAAAGGTCTCTGTTAAATTTAAGTTTGTCAAGTGTGGGGTATTTTTAAATGGTGTTTTAGCTCTATTGTATTAATTTATAGGCCCTTGTTAAAAGCAAGTGCTGTTTTGTGTATTTCATCAATTGTGCTGGAGCTTTGTAGGGTGTCCTATAGGGAACAGAGCGCTAATGACGACAAAGGTAAAATAAAAAAACTTTATTGTCATAATTCTGTCATATTTACTTATTAAACTTCACCCATTATTTGAGACCTTTGCATAAATAGGGGCAATCATCAGAAACTCACTTTTCACCCACTTGGTGATTTTTTCAGCGACACCTAGTAGCCTTTAGGCGGGTAAACCTAGCCTTAGTCCTGCTAGGATAAGGTTTAAGGAAATCACCAATTGGGCAAAAATTGGGTTTTTCCAATCATCCCTATTTATGCAAAGGTCTCTATTTAATAAAAACGGTAAAAATAACAATCTTATCGTTGAAAATTTAGGGTAAATCCTAATACTTTATCAAAGGTAAAATTAACCAACTATATGCATATGATAAGTTTTATATTTAAGCAATTAACATGAGCTTTGGTGCTATACTTACTGCGCTCATGGCGTTGCTACTTCTAGGATATTACACTGGAAGGAAGCGCTCAATCAGCTTGTCTGATAGGCGTAATCAGCGTCTGCATTCATTGCCACAACACTATGGCTATTTGATTGCATTTTGGAGTAGTGTCCCTGCATTATTAATTTTATTATTTTGGTCTGTTTTAGAGTCATCTGTTATTAATTCTGCGATTGTTGCCCAGCTACCAGCGCAGCTACAGCAGTTATCAGCAGATGAGCTTGAGTTGTTTATTAATGAGATTATTAATTTATCTCACTCGGGGGTTGCTATAGGTGATGATGTCAAACGCCATGCAGTCTTTTATTATAACGCGTTAATTGAGTTTAGTGATTGGGTCAAATCAGTCATCGTTTTCGTTTTGGCAATTATAGGTATGTTTATCGCATTAGCTTTCGTTAAACCAGAAATGAAAGCGCGCAATTTGGTTGAGAGGTTAATACGCTGGTTTATGATTGGTTGTGCCTCAATTGCAGTTTTGACAACTATTGGTATTATATTTTCAGTGATATTTGAGTCTATTATTTTCTTTAAAGCTGTTAATGTGTTTGATTTTTTGTTCGGTACTCACTGGAGTCCACAAGAGGCTATTCGCGAAGACCAAGTCGGCGGCTCTGGTAGTTTTGGTGCCTTGCCTTTATTTATTGGAACTTTATTAATTTCGTTTGTTGCCCTAGTGATTGCCGTACCTTTGGGGCTTATGTCGGCTATATACCTGTCAGAATATTCGTCGCCTAGATTTAGGTTGTTTGCCAAGCCAGTTTTAGAAATGCTAGCTGGCATTCCAACGGTTGTTTATGGTTTTTTTGCTGCGATAACAGTGGCCCCTTTTATTCGTGATTTGGGTGAGTCGCTTGGTTTGAGCTTGTCATCTGAAAGTGCATTGGCAGCGGGCATCGTAATGGGGGTAATGATTATTCCATTTGTATCTTCACTCTCAGATGATGTTATCTCTGCTGTGCCACAAGCAATGCGCGATGGCTCATATGCAATGGGCGCTACCAAATCTGAGACTATCAAGCAAGTGATTATTCCTGCAGCGCTTCCTGGTATTGTTAGTGGCGTGTTGTTAGCGGCTTCTCGTGCAATTGGTGAGACGATGATTGTGGTTATGGCAGCAGGTTTATCAGCGAATTTAACATTCAACCCCTTAGAGGCAGTGACGACAGTTACAGTGCAAATGGTAGCCTTATTAACAGGTGACCAAGAGTTTGATAGTACAAAAACGCTTGCAGCATTTGCGTTGGGACTGGGGTTATTCTTAACCACATTGGTGCTTAATATTATCTCATTGTATGTAGTGCGTAAATATCGAGAACAATATGATTAGTAACACAAAAAAAATAAAAAATAAATTAGCCAACCGCTATGCAAAGGAAAAGCGTTTTCAAATTTATGGGTTGGGCGCTATTGTTATTAGTATTGCATTTTTGTTGTCATTATTAATAAATATCTCAACAACAGGGTTTCCAGCTTTTCAACAAACTTATATTAATATTGATGTTGATATAGACAGTAAATTGCTCAACTTAGACGGCAAATATAGTGAGCAAGCGCTATTTAGTGCGAATTATAGAAAAGTTATTAACCAGTCACTAAAAACACTGTTTCCCGGTGTTGAGGATAGGAGGCAAAAAAGAGCGCTTAGACAATTAATTAGCAAAAGTGCAAGGTATCAGCTTAGAGATTTTGTTATGAATAATCCCGATACTATTAACACCAAACAATCTTTATGGTTTTTAGCTAGAGACGATGTTGATGTATTTATGAAAGGGGGTATTGATAGATCTTTGCCAGAATCAGACCGCAGACTCAAGAATTTTCAACTGGTTTGGATTGATAAATTATTGACTGAAAATCGCCTTGAAAAACGATTTAACATCAACTTTTTTACCCAAGGAGATTCTAGAGAGCCTGAACAAGCAGGCATTAAAGGTGCAATGATTGGCTCATTGTTGACAATGCTGGTAACTGTGCTTTTGTCTTTTCCAATTGGTGTTTCAGCGGCTATATATCTTGAAGAATTTGCACCAAAAAACAATAGATGGGTAGATATTATTGAGATTAATATTAATAATTTGGCCGCTGTGCCTTCCATTGTTTTTGGACTGTTAGGATTGGCAGTGTTTATTGGCTTTTTTGGGGTTCCGAGGTCAATTCCATTGATTGGAGGCTTGGTGTTAACATTAATGACGCTCCCTACTATTATTATCTCTTCTAGAGCGGCATTAAAGGCTGTCCCCCCGTCTATCCGTGAGGCAGCATTAGGTTTGGGTGCATCACGCGTACAAACCACCTTTCATCATGTTGTCCCAGCTGCCATGCCTGGCATACTAACAGGCACCATTATTGGCGTGGCACAAGCATTGGGCGAAACTGCGCCACTGTTAATGATTGGCATGGTTGCCTTTATTGCAGATGTGCCCCAAGGTATTACAGACCCATCTACGGTGCTTCCAGTGCAAATATACTTATGGTCTGATTCACCAGAACGCGCATTTACAGAGAGAACTTCAGCGGCTATCATGGTGTTGTTAGGGTTCTTAATCGTTATGAACTTGTTGGCGGTAATAATGCGTAGAAAATTTGAAAAGAAACAGTAGAATAAAATGATGATAAATACACACAAGCGTGAAGAATTTGATATAGAGATTAACCAGACTGTTGGCAAGCCTTTTATCAAGGATGCAAAATTTTCTACGCGTAATGTTGATGTTTTTTATGGTGAAAAACAAGCCATATTTGATGCAAATATAGATATTGGTAAAAATCAGATTATTGCTATGATTGGCCCGTCTGGATGTGGAAAATCCACCTTTTTACGATGCCTTAATCGTATGAACGACACCATTCAAGATTGCCATATAAGCGGTGATATTAGGTTAGATGGTGAAGATATTTATCAAAAGCAACAAGACCCTGTTTTATTGCGTGCACGGGTCGGAATGGTTTTTCAAAAACCAAATCCTTTCCCAAAATCTATTTATGACAATGTTGCCTATGGGGCAAAACTACACGGATTAGCAAGTAGCAAGATTGAGCTTGATGAGTTGGTCGAAAAAAGCTTAACTCGAGCAGGTCTTTTTAAAGAGGTTAAAGACTCATTGCACAAACCTGGCACTGGACTTTCTGGCGGCCAACAGCAACGATTATGTATTGCTAGAACTATTGCCATTGACCCAGAAGTTATTTTGATGGATGAACCAACTTCCGCACTTGACCCAATTGCGACCGCTGTTATTGAAGAGTTGATGATTAGTTTAAGTAAGAAATACACCATTGCAATAGTCACGCACTCTATGCAGCAGGCAGCCAGAGTATCACAAAGAACCGCTTACTTTCATTTGGGGTATTTGGTTGAGGTGAATGACACAAATACCGTGTTTACCAACCCAGAACATCAATTGACTGAAAACTATATCACCGGTAGGTTTGGATAATAATTAGG
>CAJHWI010000106.1_pt1 | contig 3344 bp, 4 predicted proteins | sample 9196991 | NCBI WGS metagenome assembly CAJHWI01 (sample SAMEA7706185, study PRJEB36976) | symbiont metagenome | biome: Marine hydrothermal vent biome [ENVO:01000030]; feature: Bathymodiolus gill tissue material [ENVO:01001393]; material: Bathymodiolus-dominated oceanic mussel reef...
AGAGAATCTGCAAATGAATTTTGTTGGATATTTTTCCAAGACATTTTGGGTGTTTTATGGTTGTTTTAGATGGGTGTTATTTTATCAGATTGGTGGTTTTTTGGTTGGGTTATGCAAAGGTCTCTAAGTATATTTTTAACTTCGTTAAAAATTTTGGATAAAAGATGTGTGCCTATTTTTGTTCGCATCTTTGAAAAGATGCTATAAGTTGGCGTTTTATCGCTTAAAGCGAAATTACAAAACCATTTGGTAGCGGTATTTTCTTGTAAGAATCTTTCTAACTCTCTGTCACTAATATCTTCTAGATGTTGTAATAACAATGTTTTAAATAGGGTGTTGATACCGTAGCCTTTGTAATTACTATTACCAGCAATTGTGGTTAAGTGCTTATTGGTTATTGGTTATTTTGTCTAAATCAATAAGTTTGGTGAATTTACGATAGAGGTGGTTGGTTGGAACTAAGTCTTCTAGGTTGATGATTTCTGTTTGAGTGGTCATTATTTTTTTAAGTTGTTGATATTAATAGTGTTTTACTATAAATATGGTGTTTTTTTGGTTGTTTTTTGGGTTTTTATTTTCAACAGTCCCATTAAGTATGTATTGGGTGTTGCTAATGCAACGGATGCTATGCAGTTATTACTAAAAGCGGGGGGGTAGGTGTTGGCGATGAGGTAATATTTTGCACACACAATGGTGGCGACGGCATCAGCAATTAAATTCACAGGGGCGACGCCAGTGCCAGTGGATGCTGGGGTAGATCATTTGATGGATGTAGTTTCAGTTGAAAGGGCAATTACGCCAACACAGTTGAATGGTCGTGTGGCAGATATGGACAGCATTCTAACGATTGCTGATAAATATGGTTTGCAGGTATATGAGGATTCTGCACAAGCGCTGGGTGCAAAATATAAAGGTCGATCGGCAGGTTCGTTTGGTTTGGGCGGTTGTATTAGTTTTTATCCTGCTAAGGTACTTGGGTGTTTTGGTGATGGTGGCGCTATTTTGACGAATGATGTGGGGATTTATAATACGGTTAAGTTGATGCGTGATCATGGGCGTGGTGAAGATGGTAATGTGAGTATTTTGGGGTATAATAGTTGGTTGGATAATTTACAGGCGACGATTTTGAATTTTTTTTTGATGATTACGAGAAGATTATTGGGCGTAGAAGGGAAATAGCTACTTTGTATTACAATGGTATAAATGGGATTGACGGTGTGATTTTGCCACCTACAGTTAATAGCGATATAAACCACTTTGATATATTCCAGAATTATGAAGTTGAAGTTCCAAATCGTGATGAATTAAAAGAGTATTTATCAAATAAGGGTATCGGCACTTTAATTCAGTGGGGCGGTAAAGCAGTGCATGAATTCAAAGATTTAGGCTTCACCCAGTCAATGCCTTTTACTGAAAATATTATGCGCATAAGTTTATTGTTACCACTTAACATGTCAATTACAGATGATGAAGTTGACTATGTCTGTCAATGTATTAGAGGTTTTTATAATGACTAAAGTACTCGCACACAATATTAGGCGACATGCCATTAATATGACCAGTTCTGGCGGGAGTTCACATATTGGTTCGATACTTTCTATTGCTGATATTTTGGCAGTTTTGTATGGCTCGGTATTAAACTACAAGGCTGATAATCCAAAATGGCAGGGTAGAGATAGATTTATTCTAAGCAAGGGGCATGCTGGAGCTGGTGTGTATGCAGCACTTGCTGAAAGTGGGTTTATATCAATAGAGAAATTGAAAACACATTATCAGGATGGCTCTAATTTATCTGGACATGTGTCGCATAAGGGCATTGCAGGTGTGGAATTCTCTACAGGTTCTTTAGGGCATGGTTTGCCTGTTGCCACGGGTATGGCACTCGGCGCTAAAATCAACCAAGATAAACACACAGTTTATGTATTAATGAGTGACGGTGAATGTGATGAAGGTTCAAACTGGGAAGCAGCTTTATTTGCCCCACATCACAAGTTAGATAACTTGGTGGTGATTATTGATCGCAATAAATTACAAAGCATTCATTCAACGGAAGACACATTGGCGTTAGAGCCTTTTGTGGATAAATGGCAGGCTTTTGGTTGGAATGTGGTTAATATTGATGGACATGACCATGAGCAATTAATTAATGCGTGCCATTCTAAAATTGAGAATAAACCATTATGTATCGTGGCAAATACAATTAAAGGCAAGGGCGTGTCTTTTATGGAAAATCAAGTTTTATGGCATTATCGTAGCCCTCAAGGTGAAGAATACGAAGCGGCTATCAATGAATTAGAGAATGACAATGCGTAAAGCCTTTTTAGATAAATTAACGCAGTTAGCGCTAAAGGACAAGGATGTCGTTTTATTAACTGCTGATTTAGGTTTTGGTGTTTTTGAAGCGTTTGAGTCTAAGTTCCCTGGGCAATACTTTAATGTGGGCGTTGCAGAGCAAAATATGACAGGTTTGGCTGCCGGTTTGGCATTGGAAGGTAAAAAAGTTATTACTTATTCAATTGGTAATTTCCCAACTCTGAGATGTTTAGAGCAAATTCGTAATGATGCTTGTTATCACAATCTAAATATTACCATTGTCGCATCAGGTGGCGGGTTTAGTTATGGTTCCTTGGGTATGTCGCATCATGCTACTGAAGATATTGCCATTCTTAGAGCATTGCCTGCGATGAGCGTTGTTGCTCCTGGCACAGTGTGGGAAGCTGGCGAAGCAATAAAGGCTTTGGTTAAGAGTGATGGTGTTGGTTATTTACGATTGGATAAGACAATTGCCAATGAAAGTGGTGTGTTCTCGTTCTCTTTGGGTGGTTCAATTAGGTATAGAAAGGGTAGGGATGTAACGCTGTTGTCCACGGGTGGCATATTAAGAGATGTTGTTGAGGCAGCAGAGTTATTGCAGAAACAAGGTATTGATGCAGGCGTAATGAGTATGCATAGTGTTAAGCCCATTGATAAAAATGCCATTATCTCTGCGGCAAATGAGTCAGGTGGTATTGTGACTATTGAAGAGCACAATATTGATGGTGGACTGGGTAGTTCGGTAGCCGAAGTGTGTATGGATAATGGTGTTTCACCGAAGGTATTTTTGCGTATTGGATTAGATGATAGGTATTCCTCTGTTGTTGGATCACAGGATTATCTTAAGGCGTATTATGAAATGGACAGTAGTGCGATTGTTAAGAAAGTTCAGGCATTGTTAGAATATAAAACCCCAACAATTTAAGATTTCTTATTTCGAACGAGTTAAACTTAACCCAACAATTCGGAGTAAAAAATTATGAGTAAAAAACGAACAAACTATTCATCAGCATTCAAGACTAAATTAGTTC
>CAJHWI010000045.1_pt1 | contig 2675 bp, 3 predicted proteins | sample 9196991 | NCBI WGS metagenome assembly CAJHWI01 (sample SAMEA7706185, study PRJEB36976) | symbiont metagenome | biome: Marine hydrothermal vent biome [ENVO:01000030]; feature: Bathymodiolus gill tissue material [ENVO:01001393]; material: Bathymodiolus-dominated oceanic mussel reef...
ACCCCAAGCGCTTTGACAACTTAAACCCTCAGAGTAATAGAACCCATCAGGTGTTGAAGGTGCTTTTTTATAGCAGGCATTGCCAGGTAAGCATGGCTTATAAAAACCTTCTGTGTGTAGAAAAAAAACCACTTAGAAATAGATTTAAAGAATGGCATAAATTTTATCTCAAGAAGTAGAGAAAATTTAGGAGTTCAAACAAAAATCAAAAAGCTTTCTAATAAAACATTATTCAAAAAGGGTAGTATTGCAGTAAAGGCTGTAAATTTGTTGTAATTCAAAACACAAAAAGCAGTGTAGTGCTACGGTTTATGGCAGGATCTTGATTGTTTCTTTTACTTCAGCGTACAATGCACGCCATGCAAAGAGTATTATTTAGAGAATTATTATGAAGTTAACCTTATTAGAAATTATCGGAAACACCGTTCAACTATTAATACTTGTTGTGTTACCAATTGTCTTGGCGATTAAGTATTGGGACATAACCTTAAAAATAATGAAAATATTATTAAAATTTGTTATATCATCAACACCTAAAGTAATTGAATTTATCATACCAATTTTAAAATTTTTGATAGATGCCATGCCTGAGGATACCAACTCTAGATCTAGCAATAATAACAATGACACAAAGGACGATGACGCAAAGGACATAAGCAAGTGGACAGGTATACCAGGATGTTCTCAAAAAAGACTATAAAGGCATATAGACTACTTTCTACCGCTAATTAACCTTTATTAAACAAAACTTTATCTTGCCCGTTAAATCATTCTTTCTTTAATTGTGTTTTGTATTGCATCTGTGCTTCAGATCAGAAGTTGTTAATAATCCATACTGGTAAAAAATACATCAAGCTAGTTTATTCTTTGCAATATTTATAGTGTCACCTACTTCTTTTCCAGCACTACCCCACTTCGTCCATTGCACTATAGAGGCCTCTTTAGCGCCTTTAGCACCTGCCATTGCTATTAACACCAACCATTTTTTAGTCGCTTGGTAATTTGGTAAACACCATTACAATTTCTTGATTGCGGTTTTGGTTGTAGTTTTGGTTGTGTTCTTTATTGAATCTGCGCTTTCTTTAGAGTCATCCATAGCTCCTGAAGCTTCTTTTGCACCTTCAGCGCCGACCATTGCCATTAGTTTAAACCACCTTGTTGTCATCTGATAATATAGAAATGATGAGGCAAGGGCAACCATTGCACCAGATGTTGTCATTCTGCCCATTAATTCACTAGCAACACTTGAAGCACTATCATTGCCTATGCCTGTGTCTGTTAGTACACTCATAATATTGTTGTCAATAAAAGCAGCAATTGCCCAGATAACAGTTAAAAAACTAATTGCAAAATAAAATACCAATAGCTGTATAAATACATCAACTCTAAGTGCTGACACTAACAGTATAATGGGTAGTAAAACAACAAATATTAATTTTACCATTGCTAGACCAATAGGTAAAAAAGCAACTATCACGACTGTTAGAGTATTTATAAAAAACTCAGATATCCATGTTATCATTGCCACCAAAGCCCCAGATAGGAATGAAAGACCCCCCTTATTTAATTCATTTTCCATCTCTAAATCTACAAAATTATCACTTGATTTTAAGTAACTTCTCATTATGTCATCAGCCTCTTCATTATCTAAGCCTTTATCTAGTTTAAATTCTTTAATTAAGTTCTTTCTTAAACCTCCGTTAGTATCCCAAAGCCATTTACAACTAACATCATCAACGCCATTGAATTTTGTTGTAACCCCGCTTGGAATTAAAGATGAACTGTAGCACTCATTACCTTCTGTGCATTGCTTATAGAAACCAGCATTCTCAAGATAAAACGAGCCACCCACCCAATCATACTCTTCAATATCAATATCGCCATTCCATAACTCAAAAAACCATTTGTCTTTAACAATATCACCTTTTTTAACCAAGTATTGAAATTTTCCAGATGCAGGCGAATAACAATTTCGATAAAAGTGTTCGTATTGGTTTCTAACAAAAGGAGTCTTAATTGAATTGTTTTTGATTGCAGTCGCCATTGCCCCACGAATATCGCCTGCCGTCTCTGGCAATGAATCCAAAAAAGCTTTGTTAATGCCATGTGTAAAAATTTCTATGCTTGCCCATAGCAGAGGCAATTTAATTTCAATATCATGAGCTAAGAATTTATCTCCTGCTCTTTTCAAGTTTCTATTGAAATCAGAATCATAAGCAGGTATTGGATTTTGTGCTTTTTGGTTGTTAACTACTGACAAAGGTACTATTGGAGAGAAAGTCAAATAAAAAAGAAAGAAAAACATGGTTACACTGAGTAGCATTTTCTTCACCGTTAAAGCCACGGTAGTTTGATTGGCATCATAGCTTAAAATTTTTTCAGACAACCAATTCTGATATAAAAATATTAACAACGGCAAATATACAATGCCATAATCAACCAATACATTAAAAAAACGATTGTAAAACTCCCAAGAGAGTGCATCCATTGTTGTTACGAAATCCATTGATTATCTCACTTTATTCATTATAAAAAGGGGCTACTATCTGGCATTTTGAAGTTATGTTGCTTTCCTTCTATTACTCTAATTTTCAAAACTTCTAGTATGGTATTGTTTGTAAGCTCTTGTCTGACATTTCGTTCAAACATAAGTGATTTAATATCACGCTCAAGTA